>CAFBNQ010000001.1_pt1 | contig 34119 bp, 33 predicted proteins | sample 7269301 | NCBI WGS metagenome assembly CAFBNQ01 (sample SAMEA6814099, study PRJEB35770) | freshwater metagenome | biome: Freshwater; feature: Freshwater reservoir; material: water | place: Czech Republic | collected 2017-07-26 | depth 30m m
ACCTATGTAATCGCTCAGCCTTGTGTTGATATCAAAGATAAATCTTGTATCGAAGAGTGCCCAGTTGATTGCATCTACGAAGGTAACCGCATGCTCTACATCCAACCTGACGAATGTGTCGATTGCGGAGCCTGCGAGCCAGTCTGCCCAGTTGAAGCGATTTATTACGAAGATGATGTCCCATCGCAGTGGAAAGATTTCTCAAAGGTAAACACTGAATTCTTCGTTGAACTCGGTTCACCTGGCGGAGCAGCAAAAGTTGGACTCACAAATAGCGATCATGCAGCCGTCGTAGCGCTTCCTCCTAAAGAATAAATTCTAAGAAAATCTAAAGCGCTAAACACTCGGAAAAAACGATGCGTGAAAAACTGCCGGATTTTCCGTGGGATGCACTAGCCCCTTTTTCAAAGATCGCTCAGCAACACCCAAAAGGAGCGATAGATCTTTCTCAAGGAACCCCTGTCGATTCAACCCCACAACTTATTCAAAGCGCTTTGCAGGAAAGTTCAAATTCTCCGCGTTATCCCGTAACCGCCGGAACCAAAGAGTTGCAAGATGCGATTCGCAAATGGGCTATCAACCATTTAGGTGCCTCTGGCGACTTTGATGTACTTCCGCTCATTGGATCGAAAGAGTTAGTTGCCTGGCTTCCTACAATTTTGCAGAGTAAGAAAGTTATCTACCCAGAAGTGGCCTATCCAACTTACTTAGTAGGTGCGCTTATTGCACAGGCCAAACCAATTGCTGTTGCAGTTGATGCCAAGAGTTGGCCTGAGGCTGATTTTGCTTGGGTAAATACACCTTCCAATCCAACCGGCCGGGTGCACTCGGAGGAAGAGCTGCGCGCTACCGTCAATTGGGCACGTGAAAATAACTCAGTTTTAGTCTGTGATGAGTGTTATATAGATTTCGGCGATACCAACACTCCAACATCACTTCTTAAATACACAGATGGCGATAATTCAAATATTTTGGTGGTTCATTCACTTTCCAAACGCTCATCTATGGCGGGCTACCGTGGCGCATTTCTAATTGGCGATGCAAAGTTAATTTCTCAAATTCGTGAGATTCGCAAGCATGCAGGAATGATGGTGCCGCTACCAATTCAAAATGCGATGGTCGCGGCGCTATCGGATGAATCGCATGTTGTTGAGCAAAGAGATAGATATAACGCCCGTCGCGCAACACTTGCACCAGCTCTTACCGCTGCAGGATTCAAAATTGAGGAATCTGCTGCGGGTCTTTATATCTGGTGCACTAGATCTGAGGATTGCTGGAAATCCGTGGAGTGGCTAGCCAATCTGGGCATCGTTGCAACGCCTGGTTCCTTTTACGGCGAACTCGGCTCCGCGCATATTCGCATCGCGATGACCGCAACAGATGCGCAAATTCGCGAAGCCGCCGATCGTATAAAAGAGGCAATTTAAAATGGCAATTGGCATTCTCCTAGTTGGCGGTTTCGGCACGAGACTCAAACCGCTAACCAATCAAACTCCTAAGCCGATGTTGCCTGTTGGTGGACTACCGGTGACAGAGCACCAGCTCCTTGCCGCTAAGAAAGCCGGAATTACAACGGTAATTCTGGCAACTTCGTATCTTTCAGAAGTTTTTATACCTTACTTTGGCGATGGTTCTAAGTGGGGCATGGAATTAAAATATGCTGTTGAGAAAGAACCGCTCGGTACAGGTGGCGCAATTCGAAACGCAGCAGAGCTAATTGATTTGAATGCCGCAACAGCTGCAAATGAAGAATTCGTAATTTTCAATGGCGATGTTTTAAGTAAGCACAGCATCGCCGATCAGTTGAGATATCACCGCGAAAATAAAGCCGACGCCACATTACATTTAATTAACGTCGCAGATGCTCGCGCATTTGGATGTGTTCCAACCGATAGCGATGGCAGAGTAACTGCGTTCTTGGAGAAGATGGAGAATCCAGTTACAAATGCAATTAACGCTGGGTGCTACATATTCTCTCCAAACGTTATTGCCGAGATTCCGCTAAATAAAGTCGTAAGCGTTGAGCGTGAAACTTTTCCAAATCTCGTAAACTCTGGCCGTCCAGTATTTGGCTACAGCGAACAGTCCTATTGGTTAGATATCGGCACTCCGGCAGCGCTCTTTAAAGGCTCGCGCGATCTAGTGAATGGAGATTACGCAGCAGGTCCAGGCACCAGCTTTGGGGCCGCCAGCGTTGCCACTGGTGGTTCGAGCATTGGCTCCAACTGCCAAATTGGGCAAGGCGTATCAATCACCAATTCGATTATTGGTGATGGTGTAGTAATTGGCGATGGCGCAGAAATTAAAGATTCATTTATCTTGCATGGTTGCGTTGTTGCACCAGAATCAAAAATCCTCTCGAAATACCTTTCGACCAGCGAAATCCTCGATATTTCGCCTGCTTAAGTCGATAAATCACCGAAAAAGCGGGAATATGCACGCATTTTGATGGATTTGTAAGTCTCAACCTAAGGATCCCACTTGACTTAAAGGGATTACAAGCGTGTAATTCGCTTTAGAGAGGCCGACCTCAACACGAGGCTGGCCGCGAAGGTCTTGAGGAGATTAGTCGATGCCGATTCGTCCAGAAGCAACACCTACTGGCAATCCAACAGCCCCTACTGCTGGACCATCAATTAAATTAGCAAACGGAGAGAACATTGAGCTCTCTTGGCAAGAGCGTGCGCTCTGCGCACAAACAGATCCAGAAGCATTCTTTCCTGAAAAGGGCGGATCAACTCGTGAAGCAAAGCGCGTCTGCCTTTCTTGCGATGTTCGTCAAGAATGTTTGGAATACGCGCTCGCACATGATGAGCGTTTTGGAATCTGGGGTGGACTCTCCGAACGTGAGCGTCGCCGTTTGAAGCGCCGCCCAGCGTAACTCTCATGAGTTCACATCGCGTCACCGCGATTCTTGTTCTACATGACGGTCAAGTTTGGTTACCTGAAGTTGTTACTTCCCTAACTTCGCAAACTTTGCCAGTTGATTCAATTGTTGCAGTAGATACCGGCTCAATTGATACATCAGCAAAGTTAGTTAAAGGCGCACGCATTCCTGTACTTCCAATGGATCGCGATACTGGATTTGGTGAAGCTATCGCTCATGCCGTGGCAACACTGCCGAATGTAAACGATTCTCAAAATGAATGGCTTTGGATTATTCACGATGATCTTTCACTAGATCGATCAGCGCTTGAAAATTTAATTAGCGAAATTGAAAGTCGCCCAAATGTTGCAATGGCTGGGCCAAAACTTTTGGGTTGGCACGACCGGACACATCTTCTGGAAATCGGAATCAGTATTGCTGCAAATGGAAATCGATGGACTGGGCTTGAGCCATCCGAATATGACCAAGGTCAGCGCGACGGTGTTCATGAAGTTCTCGCTGTAAGTACCGCAGGTGCGTTAATTCGCCGCGATGTATTCGAACAACTGGGTGGATTCGATTCAAACCTGGATCTCTTTAGAGATGATGTTGATTTTGGGTGGCGCGTTTATTCCGCAGGATATGCGGTTATATCTGTATCGAGCGCTGTTGGTTTTCACGCAGAGGCATCTGCAAATGAACGACGTTCGGTCGATGTTGCCGAAGCTTTCTTGCACCGCCCACTTCTACTTGATCGAAGAAATGCTGCCTATGTACTTTTAGTTAACTCTTCTTGGTGGCGATTGCCTTTCTTAACAGTGCAACTTCTTGCTGGATCTATTATTAGATCGATCGGATATTTATTTGCAAAATTGCCTGGATATGCAGGCGATGAGATTTTGGCAGTTGGCGCGCTCTTTATTCACCCTGCAGAGCTCGTTACTGCGCGAAAAGTTAGGCGCTCACAACGTTTAGTTCCTTCAGGAATCGCCCTTAGATTTATTCCATCACGATGGTCGCAGTTGCGGTTAGCGATTTCCAGAACTTCCGAATGGGTTCGCTCGCAACTTTTCCCGGCGGAAGTAACGGAGGTAAGAACTCCTTCCATTTTGGATGAAAACCTAGATGAAGAAGATTTGTTGACGCCGGCAAGTAGTCGAAATTGGATATCTCTGGTTAAACGCCCACTTATTGCCGCATCTCTTTTCTTATTTGTTCTCTCACTTTTCTGGTCGCGATTGCGCCTTGGAGCAGTATCTGGGGGAGCGCTACCTGAACAGCCAGCGGGTGCGGGAGCCATTTGGAACACCTATTTCAGCGGCTGGCACTCGATCGCTATGGGAACCACAACGGCTGTGCCTACCTGGCTAGCGATTACCGCGATGGGTGCGACTTTATTTTTCGGCAAAGTTTCGCTCCTAATTTCGTTAGTTTTTTTCTTAGCCCCATTGTTCTTAGCCTTATCTGCCCACCACTTAATGAAGTACTTCTCGGATAATCGCTGGCTAACTACATCTGGTGCAGTGCTTTACGCAATCTCTCCAGTATCAATTTCAGCGATTAACTCAGGTCGTCTTAGCACCTTGATGATTTTGCTTCTTCTGCCAATTCTCTTGATCGCTGCCCGAAATTGGTTTGCGATAGAAAAAATGAGCTGGCGAAGGGTTTTTGCTCTTTCTCTACTAGTCGCGATTCTTTTTGCCTTCTCCCCATTTGTTTTTCTGCTTGGCTTAGTACTGACTGGTTTCTCTATCTACCGCGATTACATCGAAAGCAGCAGTGGCGTAAATATCGTTCTCTTTAACGCCCGTTTGTACCGAAGAATTGCCCTGATTGTTACGCCATTCTTGCTCTGCGCACCGTGGAGTTTTGAGTTAATTCTCCATCCACATCGACTGCTCATGGACTCGGGTTTCTTCATCCAGGGTGGTGGACCGAATCTGGCGCTACTTGGAAACCCAGGTGGCCCAGGTGCGCTTCCGTGGTACTTACTTAGCCCATTAACGCTGGTTCTCGGAATCTCACTCTTCTCTTCAACGCGCGCACGATTCATTGCTGAAATTGGTTTTATCTCGCTGCTACTTTCAATTATTTACAGTTCAGTTTCGATTACGGGAAATGGAACAAGCGTTGCAACTCGTTTGTATCCCGGCACATTAATGGCGATTACAACTTTGACCGCCATCGCCGCTGGCATAACAGTTCTGGACAAATTACGAGATCGATTGATATCTACTCATATAAATATCCGACATATATCTGCCGCAATCTTGTTGGCAGCAACTGCGATTTATGCATTGTCATCGACGGTTTGGATCGTTGCCAAAGTCGGCGATGCGCCACTACAAAGCGGACGTGAGGTGGTTCTCCCACCTTTCTTGGCAGTTGAAAAAGATGCGAAGACCATGGTTATTCGTCCACGTACCGTTGGAGAAGATGTAACACTTAATTTCTATTTAGCGCGCGGGGGAGATGCAATTCTCGGCGATCCTGACATGGCGCCACAGAACCGTGAGCAATTAACAAATGCCGTTCGCGAAATCGCTGATGGAAGTGGGCTAACTGCCAGCACAACCTTTGCAGTCCACGGGATTAAATACCTATTCCTTAAGAATCCCGCTGACGAAAATCTAGTTCGAATTATTGATGGTCTAGGTGGATTTACTCGCGCTTCTTCAACGAATGCCGGAATTGTCTGGAAGATAGTTGGCAATACTGGAAGAGTCTTATTCACAAACTCCGATGGAAAGACTTCTGTGCTTCCGGTAAGCCAATTCGAATTTGCTGTAACAGTACCCGAGCCGGGAATTTTAACCTTGACTGAAAATTACGCTCAAGGTTGGCGCGCAATGCAAGAAGGTCAACGTTTAGATCGAAAGCGCAGCGTAGATAATTTGCCATCATTTGAAGTTACCAAATCTGGACCAGTTTCGATTTTATACGACGGAACGATTCGACGAGCTTGGGTTTCATTACAAACAATTATCTTCATCACTGTCATAGTCCTGGCTTTACCAGCGGGACGTCGTCGTCGAGAGATCGAAGACTCGGAGCTCGCATGAAGATAAAAAGACCGCTGACCATATTTGCAGCCCTCTCTTTAGTTTTATTAATTTCAAATGCAATCAATGTTGCGGTATCTGGCGGCAAATTTTCTTCAAACTATCCAGCAGTGGTCTGTCCGTCGACACCTAAAGATTTAACAACTGCCATTTCTATGCCATCGGTCAAGAGTCAGATTCGACCAATCGGAACAAAATCGCTTTCCTATATACCTACTCAAACCCTTCGTTATATGCAGGCAAAATCTCCTGTTGTTCTAGAGTCTCAAGGAGCAACTCCAATTGTTTGGCAGATTCGCAAGGGAGTTTGGGCGGGAGCAACGCTCTGTTCATCGTCACAATCTCAGCAATGGTTTGTTGGGGGAGCAGCCGATGTAACAAGCAAAGGCCGCCTAATTCTTGTAAATAGCGGACTTAGTTCAGCGATTGTTGATATTGAAATTTGGAATGAAATTGGACCGCAGCCGACCAAAGCGATAACTATTAAAGCCAACTCTTACTCTGAAATTGGAATGGACTCTCTGGCTCCAGGCTCGAAAGCCGTTGTAGTCAAAACTGTAACTAGAGCTGGAAGAGTTACGAGTTATATGTTGGACGAACGTGGTCGCGGTCTACGCGCTCTAGGTGGTGACCTAATCAACTTCACGGCAAAGGCAGATAAAGAAATTTTTATTCCGGCTATTCCGCATACAGTGCGAAAAGACAGGTCAAAGTCGGTCGAACTTCCTCATTCGCTTCGCATCTTAGTTCCCGGTGAAATCGATGCGCGCGTAACCGTGACTGTGTTTTCAACAGATGGAACCTTCATCCCGGCTGGCCTTGAAAATAAGATAGTCAAGAGCGGCTCGGTTGTTACCTTGGATTTAAACCCGAATATGCCAGCAAGTAAATTTGGAGTAAGAATTTCTTCTGATGAACCGATCGTTGCATCGGTATTTTCGCAAACGATCGCTGAAGGCAAGTCAGATTTTATCTGGAGCACCGCTTCGCCTGCGTTAAGCGAGTTCACCCTTTCGACATCGGGTCTCTCACCGCAGCTAATCTTTATTGGTCAGAACGTAAAAGTTGAACTTGAGCTCTTCTTTGGTAACGGAAAGCGTAAGAATTTAAGCGTTAAGGGTGAAGATATTGCTACAGTAAAAATCCCTGATGGAGTTCGTTCAATTTCGATCCAAAAAGCCGGCAAAGGTATTTACGGTGCAGGTTTAATCGCCACAAAGAGCGGATACGGTTACTTCCCACTTTCACCAGGCAGTGTTCTAACAAAATCTTCAGTACCAATGTCAAATATTCGCGTCTTAACTCCTTGACAATCCACGGTTTTCTCCAGCAAAACCACTAGCCTTATCGTCATGAGTAAGTTGGCGCGCAGTGGGCGCAGTTGTTCGCGGGTAAGTTGCCGCGCACTGGCCTCGATGACTCTTACCTACATCTACGCAGACTCGACTGCGGTTCTTGGACCTTTAGCTACATTCTCTGAACCTCATTCATACGACCTCTGCGATGCGCATGGAAAACGACTTACTGTGCCAAATGGATGGACCGTAATAAAAGAAGAGAGTTCTCAAGCAAACCATGGCCCATCAAATGATGACTTAATGGCGATTGCAGATGCCGTTCGCGAAGTTGCAGCGAACCACCAAAGCGTTGAAAACAAATCACAAGGCGAAGTCGCCTCAGAAAATAGCCCTCTGGGGCGTCGCGGACATCTCCGCGCTGTTCCGTCTTAAAACCTTTAGAAAAATCTGTAACTAGAAAAGGAAATCACAATTTCAATATTTAAGGCCTACGACATTCGAGGGCTTGTCGATGTCGAAATAACCGCTGACTTTACATTCGCAACAGGAGTTGCCTTTGCTCGCTTCTTGCAGCAAGAGCGCGAACCCGGAACCGTGGTAATCGGTGAAGATATGCGCCCGTCATCGCCAATATTTGCCGATGCATTTTCAGCAGGAGTAACTTCACAAGGGCTAAACGTAATTCGTATTGGTCTTGCATCTACCGACATGCTCTACTTTGCCGCAGGAAAACTTAATTTTCCGGGCGCAATGTTTACCGCTAGCCATAACCCTGCCGAATACAACGGAATCAAACTCTGCCTAAGCGGAGCTCGTCCAATCGGAAAAGAATCTGGTCTGCTAACTATCGAACGCTTCGTAAATGAAGGTTCTCCAATAGATTTTAGAAGCGTCGGAAGAGAATCAGAGGAAGATCTACTAACCCCTTATGTAGATCACTTGCTAACTTTGGTCGATCTAAAGCAAATACGCCCGCTCAAAGTAGTAATCGACGCGGGCAACGGAATGGCGGGGCACACAGCGCCTGCTGTTTTTGAGCGCCTTAACTGCGAAGTTATTCCGATGTACTTCGAATTAGATGGAACTTTTCCTAATCACGAGGCGAACCCAATCGATGCAAAGAATTTGAAGGATTTGCAGAAAGCGGTAAAGAAACATAAAGCCGATATTGGTTTGGCTTTTGACGGAGATGCCGATCGTTGTTTCTTAGTTGATGAAAACGGCGAACTTGTAAATCCTTCAACTTTAACTGCGCTAATTGCGTATCGTGAATTAAAGAAGCATCCAGGCTCAAATATCATCTACAACTTAATTTCATCGCGCGCTGTTGTCGAAATTGTTGAGGAAAACGGTGGCAAAGCGATTCGTTCGCGAGTTGGGCATTCATATATAAAGAAGTTAATGGCCGATACAGGCGCAATCTTTGGCGGAGAACATTCCGGCCACTTTTACTTTAAGGATTTCTGGAGAGCCGACTCTGGAATGCTCGCCGCTTTGCATGCAATCGCTGCACTCGGAGAATCCGATGCACCACTTTCTAAACTCCTTAAGCCTTACTCAAGATATGTAGCGAGTGGTGAGATAAATTCTGAAGTCGCTGACGCGGCAGAGTCGATGGCAACTATTTCTGATCAATTCGGCGAATCCGCCGGTAATCAGATTGATGAACTTGATGGCCTTACTGTGACTGGCGATAACTGGTGGTTTAACGTTCGCGCATCAAATACTGAGCCCCTGCTTCGCTTAAATGTTGAGGCCAAGACTCAAGCCCGTATGGAGAAAATTCGCGATGAGGTGCTCGCCACAATCCGTGGCTAGCGTCTAAATGGTCAGTAAGGCCCTGCTGACGGTAATCTATCTCCAGAGCAACCTAGCAAAGTAGAGCCCTACGCCTTAGGTAAGCACAGTCGAAATCAACTGTTAGTTATTACCATTTAAGGAGAACACCGTGAATTCACCAGTTACATCAACTCTTCCGCGCCATGACATCGCAGATGCATCCCTTGCCGCTGAAGGCCGCAAGCGCATCGAATGGGCAGAGCGCAATATGCCTGTTCTTGCACAAATTCGTGAACGCTTTGAAAAGTCACAACCTTTCGCAGGCGTTCGTATTTCTGCTTGTATGCACGTCACAACCGAGACCGCTAACTTAATGCGCGTTCTTAAAGCCGGCGGAGCAGAGATTGCTCTTTGTGCATCTAATCCACTTTCAACTCAAGATGACACAGCAGCAGCGCTCGTCTACGAATACGGAATTTCAGTATTTGCTCGCAATGCAGTTGATCGCGATGGTTATTACTCACACATCAACGCGGCCCTTGATATCGAACCACACCAAGTTTTTGATGATGGTTGCGATCTCGTAAATACGCTTCACACAACTCGCAAAGAACTTCTTCCAAATATCGCTGGAGGTTGTGAAGAAACAACTACCGGCGTGATTCGCCTTAACCAAATGGCCAAAGATGGCGCACTCACATTCCCAATGATCGCTGTTAATGACACCGATACGAAGCACATGTTCGATAATCGTTACGGAACTGGTCAATCAACTCTCGATGCTGTCTTCCGTGCAACGAACTTCCTGCTTGCAGGTCGCGTAGTTGTTGTAGCTGGTTTTGGATATTGCGGTAAGGGCGTTGCAGAACGCGCTAAGGGTATGGGCGCAGATGTAATCGTTACTGAAATCGATCCAACTAAGGCTCTCGATGCGATGATGCAGGGCTTCCGCGTAATGCCAATGCTTGATGCCGCAAAGCTCGGCGATGTTTTCATCACCGTTACAGGTAACCGCGATGTACTTCGCGATGAGCATTTCGCAGTTATGAAAGATGGCGCAATCATGGCTAACTCCGGCCACTTCGATATCGAAATCGATGTTGCTTGGCTTGAGCAAAACGCTAAGAAGAAGAACGCAAAGATGCGCCACCAAACAGACGAGTACGTGCTTGCTGATGGACGTCGCCTATTGCTTCTTGCAGAAGGCCGCCTAGTTAACCTAGGAGCAGCAGAAGGACACCCAGCATCAGTTATGGATATGTCATTCTCTGATCAAGCGCTAACTGCTGAATACCTTGTTAAGGAAGCAAAGAACCTTCCAGCGGGCGTTCACAACGTTCCAACTTATATCGATAAGGAAGTTGCTAGCCTGAAGTTGATTTCAATGGGCGGACACATCGATACGTTAACTCCTGCACAAGATATGTACCTCAACTCTTGGGAGCACGGTAGCTAATGACTTTGGTTATGGTCGTCGATGACGACCAAGACCTCGCAGAGATGCTGGGCATCGTTTTAACTGGTGCCGGCATCGATGTCGATCTTGTAAGTCGCGGAGACGAGGTTCTGGAGGTTTTTAGAAATAATCCTCCAGATCTCGTTCTGCTTGATGTAATGCTTCCGGGTTTAGACGGAATTGAAGTTTGTAAATTGATTCGCGCCGAGTCAATGGTGCCAATCGTGATGTTAAGCGCCAAAGGCGATACCCATGACGTTGTGCGTGGACTCGAAGCAGGCGCAGATGACTACATGGTTAAACCATTTCGCCATCCATCCGAACTAATCGCGCGTATTCGCACACGACTACGCCGCACCAATGCTGATGTTTCTGGCCAATTAACCATTGGTGATCTAACTATCGATGTCACAGCGCACGAAGTCAGTCGCGGCGGCAAGAAGATTGCATTAACTCGTTTGGAATTCGATCTACTCGTCGCTTTAGCAAAAGAACCTGGTCGCGTATTCACACGCGATGCTTTACTTGGAGAAGTTTGGGGATATCGACACTCAACAGATACTCGCCTGGTGAACGTGCATGTACAGCGTCTGCGCTCGAAAGTAGAGGACGATCCAGAGCATCCGCAGATTGTTATGACTGTTCGCGGTGTTGGATATAAAGCTGGAGTATTGGGCGGTTCCTAATATGAACCGGTATATAAGAAAAGTAAGAACCTCACTCGCCTCGAAAGTTATCTTTTCAACGGTCCTATTATCGCTTGGCGTAGTTTGGCTAACCGGTTCGGCTCTTTATTCGCAGCTCTCTGACGGTGTAAAACAGGTAAACCTAGAAACCTCCCTCGCGGAAGCGCGATCTTCATTCTTCAACGCGCAGTACCAGTTTCTCTTAGTCGACGGTGCACAAACTTCAATCATTACCAAAACCGTTCAAGATGTCATTATTTCCTCAACCGCAGTTAGCTTAAATCAAGATCGAAAATCAATATTCTTAAGTAGATTTGAAGAATTCGACAAACCAAAAGGCGTAGACGTAGTAGCTGATTACAGCACCGCCACGGACGAATTACTCGTTTCATCATTTCCAACTGAGCTAAGAAAACGCGTTCGAGCCAGCGATTTAGTCGAGTATCAGTATTCAACGGTGCAATATAAGAATCGCCCAGATGCCAACGTGTTAATCGCTGGTCGCAGAATTGCAATTCCCGAATCTGGCAATTACGAGATGTACTTGGTTTATTCGCTAACCAACCAGAACACAACTCTTTCGCTGATTAAAAGCTCACTCTTATTAACTGGTTTTGCACTGCTATTCCTAATTGCACTTATTACATGGCTGGTGGTTCGACAAGTAGTTCGCCCGGTTCGAGAAGCAGCGCGCATTGCCCAGCAATTTACGCAAGGTGATTTCTCAAAACGAATGAAAGTTGAGACTTCTGATGAAATTGCAACCCTGGGAACTGCATTTAATGAGATGGCGCTCTCTCTTGAATCGCAAATTACGCGATTAGAAAACCTCTCGAGGGTTCAACAGCGATTTGTTTCAGATGTTTCACACGAGTTAAGAACCCCGTTAACAACCTTACGTATGGCATCTGAAGTTATCTACGGTGCTAAAGCAAGTTTTGATCCCACGATTTCTCGCAGTTCGGAGCTGTTAGTTGCTCAACTCGATCGCTTCGAACGATTGCTAGAAGACCTTCTTGAAGTAAGTCGTTTTGATGCAGAAGTAGCGGTCCTAGAACCCGTTGAGTTCGATCTAGTGCGATTGATCGAACGTTGTATTGACGATGTACGTGCCAACGCACAAGAGCACCCAATTTCAATCGATATTGACCACGAGACAGAACAAGTAATGGTTAAGGCTGATATTCGAAGAGTCGAGCGAATCATGCGCAATTTGCTCTCAAATGCTTTAGATCATGCCGATGAAAAGCCAATTTTGGTTTCTGTGGTTGCAACAGATTCGGAAGTAGGTGTTGGAGTTCGAGATTATGGATCAGGAATTGATCCGGCATCACTTTCTCGAGTCTTCGATCGTTTTTGGCGCGCTGACCCTTCACGTGCACGCGTACGTGGCGGCACGGGCCTTGGCTTATCTATCGCTCTGGAAGATGCACGCCTTCATAATGGCGAACTAGATGCGTGGGGAGCACCTGGACATGGTGCACATTTTGTTCTGACCCTACCTATTAACGCCGGGAATCAAATTTCGGGCCGTCCGATTAAACCCCAGCCCAAGGATTATCCTCAATCGAATTAGCAATACGATTTCTTCTTGAACTTTTCAAGAGAATTACCCGATGTTTTCATTATCAGAAATTCTCTTTCCTTCGCGTTGTATTGGCTGTTCCAGTTTAGGTATTTCTATCTGTTCTGCTTGCCGATTGAACTGGCACCCACATATCTATAAACGTGAAATTTTTGTTCTTGGTAGTACTTTTCCGGTCTTGTCAGCGGTTCAATACTCACCAATTGCCTCCAGAGTTTTACTCAGTGCTAAAGAATCGCAAATTTTTGCAGCGGATTTGCTAATTTCAAAAGGCCTGAAACATTCTTTGCAATACTTTATAAACCATTACGGATCAGGAACTTTGATTTCGGTACCTTCAAGAAAATCGGCAACCCGAAAGAGAGGCAGGGATTTCTTAAAAGAGATAACATCTAGTTTGGCTACTGAAATGAAACTTCCCGCAGCATTCCCACTTTCACATCGCCGCAAAGTTAGGGATCAATCTCAGTTAAATATCGAAGAACGTTCACAGAATATTTCGGGGGCTTTCGAAGTTTCTACTCAGTTTGCAGCCCGGAATTCTCAAGGGAATATCGCCCCCAAATTAATTGTTATTGATGATCTGATAACCACGGGGGCGACCCTGACAGAGGCCATCCGGGCCTTGCGTACCGCAGGATTTACCGTGCTTGGCGCGGTAACTAGTTGTACGGCTAAACCCCTACGATAAGGGGGCTAGATTTGATGGAAAATGAAGGAAAGGGTCGTGAATGGCAAAGATTATTGACCGAATCATGCGCGCCGGAGAAGGAAAGATCCTTCGCGAGCTAAGCAAGATCGTCGATCAAGTAAACGCCTTCGAACCTTCTATCGTCGCTCTCTCTGATGAAGCCCTTCGTGCGAAGACTGCCGAATTTAAGTCGCGTTTGGCATCAGGATCCACACTCGATGATTTATTGCCTGAAGCATTCGCCGTTGTGCGTGAAGCGGCAAAACGAACATTAGGTCAACGCCACTATGACGTTCAGTTAATGGGTGGCGCTGCGCTGCATCGCGGAAATATCGCGGAAATGCGCACCGGTGAAGGTAAAACTCTCGTTGCAACTCTTCCATCGTATTTAAATGCGCTTGCTGGTCGTGGCGTGCATGTTGTTACCGTTAACGATTATCTAGCCGAACGCGATAGCGAATGGATGGGACGTATCCATCGCTTCCTAGGTTTATCAGTTGGAGTAATCGTAAATAGCATGACTCCTGCCGAACGTCGTGCGGCATATAACTCAGATATTACTTACGGAACCAATAACGAATTTGGATTTGATTACTTACGCGACAACATGGCTTGGTCACTTGATGACTGTGTTCAGCGCGATCACTTCTTCGCGGTAGTCGATGAAGTTGACTCAATTTTGATCGACGAAGCTCGTACACCTTTGATCATTAGCGGACCAGCAGATAAGGCCACTAAGTGGTACGTAGAATTTGCAAATATCGCCGACAAATTACAACGCGATACTCACTATGAAGTAGATGAGAAGAAGAAGACCATCGGCATTCTCGAAGATGGCGTTACCAAGGTAGAAGAACTTCTTAAGATTGAAAACCTCTACGAAGCAGCGAACACAACGCTTATTGGCTATCTCAATAACTCAGTTCGCGCTAAAGAGCTATTTAAGCGCGATAAAGATTATGTAGTCATGAACGGTGAGCTTTTGATTGTTGACGAGCACACCGGGCGCATGTTGGCTGGACGTCGTTACAGCGAAGGTCTGCACCAGGCTCTGGAAGCGAAAGAACGCATTGATATCAAGGATGAAAACCAGACCTTGGCAACTATTACCTTGCAGAACTATTTCCGACTCTACGAAACTATTTCGGGTATGACTGGTACTGCGATGACTGAGGCATCTGAATTTCATCAAATCTATAAGCTCGGTGTAGTTCCAATCCCAACAAATCGTCCAATGCAGCGAATTGATCAAGCGGATTTGGTTTACAAAACCGAACTCGGAAAGTTCATCGCCGTTACTCAAGATATTGTAGAACGCCATCGCAAAGGCCAACCGGTTCTTGTCGGAACTGTTTCTGTTGAAAAATCAGAAGAGCTTTCGGCGCTACTAAAGAAGTCCGGAATTCCTCACGAAGTTCTTAATGCAAAGCACCACGAGCGCGAAGCATCAATCATTGCGCGTGCAGGTGTGCGCGGTGCTGTGACCGTTGCAACCAATATGGCCGGTCGCGGTACCGACATCATGCTCGGTGGAAACCCAGAATTTATGGCTGACTTCGAACTTCAGCGTCGCGGATTATCTCCAGTGGATAACCCAACCGAATACGAAGCAGCATGGCCAGAAGAAATTGCAAAGCAGAAGGCTGCTGTAGCAATGGGGCATGAAGAAGTTATTTCACTTGGCGGTCTCTACGTTCTTGGTACTGAACGCCACGAATCACGTCGTATCGATAACCAGTTGCGCGGTCGTTCTGGTCGCCAAGGAGATCCTGGCGAATCTCGTTTCTATCTTTCCCTCCAAGACGAACTAATGCGTCGCTTTAACTCAGCACTTGTTGAACGATTCTTATCTGCAGCAGGGCTACCTGATGATGCGCCAATCGAATCCAAGATGGTCAGTAACGCGATTCGTTCAGCGCAGACTCAGGTGGAAGCGCAGAACTTTGAAATCCGAAAGAACGTTCTTAAATATGACGATGTCATGAACCGCCAGCGCGAAGTCATTTATGGCGAGCGACGTCTAGTTCTTGAAGGTGAAGATATTTCAAAGCAGGTACAGACATTCTTGGCCGATACCTTGGTTGCCTATGTAAACGCTGAAACCGCTGAAGGATTTGGCGAAGATTGGGATCTCGATCGCCTCTGGCAAGCACTGAAATTGATCTATCCAATTGGTTTCACACCTGAAGAACTCGTTGCCAAGGTGGGCTCTCGCGCAGCAATTGACGCTGATTACCTAGCAAATGAAATTCTCGAAGATGCCACAGCGGCATATGAAAAGCGCCAATCCGAACTTGGAGAAAACGTTCTGCGCGAACTTGAGCGAAAGGTATTGCTCTCAGTACTAGATCGCAAGTGGCGCGAACATCTTTACGAGATGGATTATCTGCAAGAAGGAATCGGCCTTCGCGCTATGGCGCAACGTGATCCACTTGTCGAATACCAGCGTGAAGGTTACGAACTCTTCTCTGCCATGATGGATGGAATCAAAGAAGAGCTAGCGAGCCTTGTATTTAACGTGCAAGTAACTGTTGAAGGCGATGGCAGCGAAGTTAAAGCCGCCGGAATCTCTGAGAAGCCAACTGATACTGCTGCACTTCAGTACACCGCAGCCGACGAATCTGGAGTTTCTACCAAGGGCGAGATTTCACGCAATGCGCAATGCCCTTGCGGATCTGGCAAGAAATTTAAACGCTGCCACGGCGCTGCTTAAAGTAAACGAAGCTCGGTACATAACCAACGCTTATCAACGCCCTCAAAGCGGATAACCATTGCGCGTAAACGATCCCCGTACCTAACGGTTACCGTAGATTCACATATGCCATCTAGTGGTTCACTTTGATGAATCGTTCTTATTCTGCCGATCTCTTTCTGGCTTCCCACTTGCTTAAGAAGCTGCATATAAATATGGCGATGACAGCGGGAAATTAACTGTGCAGGTTGGCGGCGTCCGGCCCAAATCTCAACGACGCTAACTGCAAATTTCATGGTCCAAGTATGTAGTTCGGGAAGTTCTTCGGCAGATGTTGGCATCGGTTCAAAGCCGGGCTCGTACTCTTCTCCAAAATTTGTTGGTACCAAATAAAGTTTGGCGCGCTGTTCAGGCAAAGGTTCAAACTTTCGCTTTTCAGCGAGTTCAGCCAGTGAGTAAAGATCTAGTTGAGGATGGGTCCAAAGCGCTGGATCTTCGCTACTGGAAATCAAACGGAGTTCGCGCTTCTGGCTAAAAAATTCTTGTTGTGTTGTCATGTGGGCACAATTGCTGCAGCCGGCGATGAATTCACCCTTAGAAAGTATGAAGTTTCCTCATCCGAAAGTACGACTGTGGATAAAGATTCGTTGAATGTCAGGCGATGGCATTTAGTACGCAACTATGAATACACAGAAGAAGGCGGCACAGACTCGATTTATAGTAGCGATCTCACTTTTTGCAGCAGCGATTATTTCGGCACTTGCCTTAACGGCGCTCGGCAATCGCACAGATTCGTTCTGGATTGCAAATAAATCACTTGCGCCTGGAACCGAAATAACTGAAAGCGATATCTCGCTAACGAAAGTTGCTCTTGGGGATAGAACCTCCAAATATATTTCGAGCCAAACCCAATTAGTTGGTAGCTATTTGATCAGAGCCCAGAACGAAGGTGAGCTGATTTCCATAAACGAAGTTAGTGATCTCCCGCCAACAAAACGCGCACAACAGGTTCCTATCGCCGTTCGAAGCGCTGATTTACCGGTGGATATTTCCATTGGAGAAGCGGTAAATATCTATTGGGTCCCAGAGTCAACAATGGGTGGAGTTCAGATAGGAATACCTGAAGTAGTTGTAGTGGGCGCATATATCCGATCCATCGATCGTAAATCAGCAAATTTCTCATCCGAAGTGGCTCTAACAATTTCGCTGTTCGATTCCCAAATAATCGAACTATTAAATTCAACCGTTAGCGGTCGACTGGTAATTGTTCGAGCGATGGCTTAGCCCATGGATATTCTCGAACCTCCGAATGTAATCACCGCTATTTCGGATCCCGAATTTGAAGGGTTGGTTTCTAGTGCGCTTTTTAGCCAGGGTTGGAGCGTTGTTTCTCGCGCATTAGATTTCTCAGAACTCCAAATGGCTTTGAAAAATCAGCAAAATCAAAAAATACTTGTGATCTTTTCTACAGATTTACCAGGCGCCAATAAGAGTGATTTAGCGGAAATCGCCAAGGAAGAAGTATTGGTTTTTGGATTTGCTGATGAGGCCGAAAGTGATCGCGGTTTTGCAAATATCTTTCCCCGTCCGAAGTCTCCTGAGGAGTTGTTATCAGTCATTCTGGAAAATATCCGCGCAGCTAGCGGTAGAGCGCCGCTAATTCATGCTCCATTAGACCTTCGGGCCCGTGTGATCGCAGTAGGAGGCGTTCGCCATTCAACCGGCAATACGACCTTTGCAATTAATCTCTCGCAAGAGTTCGCCCTCATGGGTTTTAAAACACTTCTTATAGACGCCAACTTTCCGGCGCCTGCGATAGCCACGCTTCTGGATATTCGCCATCTGGCGCGAGAAGCGACGTGGATAGAAATCGCTCCCAACTTATCAGCGCTGGAGTTGACTCAAGAAAAGATGAAAACTTTCGATCAATTAGTTAATGAGGCTGGCAATTACTTTGATCAGATCATTATCGACCTTGGTTCGGTAACTTATCTAGCCAGTGATTTATCAGATCGACGGTGGAGTTCTGTTATGAAGATCTGGGCTAGTCGAAATGCTGCGGACTTCTGTGTGATTTCAAATTCCGAGCTTTTAACTCAGAAATGTTCTGACGACTTTATGCAGAGCGCAAGCAAGCTCTCGCCTCGTACAAAAATTCACCACATCAAGACTCTTTCACCCATCAAAGAGAGTAAAAAACTTGAAATATTAGAAAAATCCTTCGCTGATTCAGGTTCAAATTGGAGCCTCCCATGGGATCAACGCGCTTGCCAAGCCGCAATTGCTGAGCGATCTACTCTGGTCCAAGTTAGCGAACGCGGGGCGTTACGGAGAGAAATTCTTACTATCGCACAGGCGTTAGGCGGCAAATCGCGCAAGTAAATCTTTTCGGCAATCTCTTATACCCTTGGCTTTATGCGCGGATATTTGCCAGTCACTGTCGATGAGATAGCTTCATTTTTGGCTAATCAATCGATGGAATGCGGCCCTTTGTACGCGCCAACCATAAAATTCTTAACAGCTAATAGTGAAATGGATGAAGAAGAGGGCGAATATCTCCTATCCATGTTGGCCGCCGATGAAGCCCTCGAAATGCGTGAAGATAGCGATCGCTTGGGATTTATTCTGGCGCTAGAAGTAACAGACCAAGAAATTTCTGAACATGGTGAAAACTTTGTGCTTTTGAAAGAGGCTGCAAAGTGGGAGAGCGTGCAATGTGCGTTTTCAGTCTCTCCTGATGGCGAAGAATTAACATGGTTTGCAACTCAGGAAATTTCGCTTGCGCTTGATCAGTGGCTTAAAGGGATTTAAACGATGGCTAAGCTCAAAGAGTTATTACGTGATCGCAGTTCGTTATCAGATGAACAAATACGAAGAATTCGCGAATTAACCGCCGATTGGCAACTTTTAGCAGATCTTTCTTTCGCAGATTTAATTCTCTGGGTTCCGCTACGTAAAGATTTTAAATCTTGGCCTTCCGGCTATGTGGCAGTTGCCCATATTCGCCCAACAACTGCCGCAACTGTTTTTATGCAAGATTTAATCGGTGAAGAAATCACCTGGGGCGCGCGTCCTCGTATCGATCAGGCGCTATCTGGAGCAGAGATTATTCGTGATGCTGAACCAGAAAAATTTGGTGATATTTACATTAAGGAAGAAACAATTCCGGTAATTCTCGATGAACAAGTAATCGCGGTGATTTCACGCCATCGAAATGCTGAATTAATGCGTCAACCAAGTCGCTTGGAATTAAATTATCGCGAAGTAGCGCATAACGTATATCGAATGGTTGCCGAGGGTACTTTTCCATATACCGAGCACAGTGAAAACTTTGATCCTGCAGTTCGAGTCGGCGATGGGTTAATTCGCCTAGATATCAATGGCGCAATTATTTATGCCAGCCCAAATGCTAAATCTGCCTTTAGCCGAATGGGATGGTCCGGAGAACTTGAAGGAAATAATTTAGGTGAAGTGGCCCGAAGCGTTTCTTTGGTGAAACTAGATGCCCATGAAGAAGCGCTAGAAGTTGGTTTGAGCGGAAAAGCTCTGCGAAGAGTCGAAATTGAAAATAGTGGTGGCACGGTAGATCTATTAGCGCTGCCGCTACTAGCAGGCGGCGATCGCATCGGCGCAATCGTTTTGCTACAAAATGTGACAGAACTCCGCCGACGCGAACGCGAGCTGGTTACAAAAGATGCCACTATTCGCGAGATTCACCATCGAGTTAAGAACAATCTACAGACGGTCTCTGCGCTATTGCGCCTGCAATCACGCCGCATCGAAGACCCTGCCGCCAGCGCAGCGCTTAACGAAGCAGTGCGCCGCATTGCCTCAATTGCACTGGTTCATGAAACGCTTTCCAGTAGCGCCGAAGCTTCAGTTGCCTTCGATGATGTTTTAAGCAGATTGGTATCGCACGCTTTGGATTTGAGTCCACGAATGGGGGAGTTGCAGATATCCCGTAACGGTGAACTCGGCGCTTTAGATCCGCGTATTGCAACTCCGCTCTCGCTAGTTGTTACGGAGTTAATCCATAACGCTTTGGAACACGGGCTCGCTGAATCAGGAAATCATTTGACTATAAGTGTCTCGCGAAATGAAGGTGATGCGCAGATAACCATTTTTGACGATGGCATCGGATTGCCTGAAGGTTTCTCATTGGCGCAATCATCAAATCTTGGCTTGCAAATTGTGCGCACATTAACCGAGAACGAATTGCGCGGAAATATTGATCTGGTCAGAACCCCATCAGGAACAGAAGCGCGTCTAACTTTTCCGGTCTAATAGCCAGAAATTAATTGGAGTTGTTCTGCTCCATCATGCGAGCACGATTACGAGCAGCGCGACGCTTAAGAGCGCGACGTTCATCTTCAGAAAGTCCACCCCATACTCCGGCATCTTGTCCGCTTTCTAGCGCCCAAGCCAAGCAAGCATCTTTAACAACACAGCGGTTGCAGACTTTCTTTGCCTCTTCGATTTGGGTTAGCGCTGGACCGGTATTTCCAACTGGGAAGAAGAGCTCTGGATCTTCATCGCGGCACGCTGATTGATGTCGCCAATCCATGGTTCAACTCCTTTAGATAATGAACTTAAATTTAAGACGCGACAAGATCTAAATCATTCCGCGTAAGTAGGTAATTCTCCCTGTTACTTGGTTGATAAACAAGGATGAAAGGAAAGAGATTTCATAAAGTAGAGGTGATTTAGGTCGCGTGCCCCCGACAGGAATCGAACCTGTGCACCCGCCTCCGGAGGGCGGTGCTCTATCCCCTGAGCTACGGGGGCGCAGGTAGGTCAAGGTTACCTAACTGAGCAGGATTGGCCATCACCTGAAAGAATGCGCGCTATGGAAAAGGCATATTTTGCAACAGGCTGTTTCTGGGGAGCCGAACGGCGATTCTGGAAGATTGATGGAGTTGTTAATACCAGCGTTGGATACATGGGTGGAACAACTGCAAATCCAAGCTATGAAGAAGTTTGCACAGGTTCTACTGGCCATGCCGAAATGGTTTGCGTTGAATTTGATCAAAAGATCGTTTCTTATCGCCGATTACTTGAAGAATTTTGGACGATGCATGATCCAACTTCACTAAATGCCCAAGGTGGCGATATCGGTACTCAATATCGAAGCGCAATTTACACAACCACCGCAGCACAGATGGAAGAAGCGCTCGCAACCAGGGATCTCTACCAAAGCGCCTTAACTGCCGATGGCATCGGCCCCATCGTTACTGAAGTATTGGATGCAACTGGCGTCACCTACTTCTTGGCTGAGGAATACCATCAGAAATATTTAGCCAAGAATCCAAATGGATATGACTGCCATTCCAGCACTGGCACCGCGTTTCCACAGGGAGCAATCATCTAATGGCTAAGAAAGTAGAAGTGAACGAGGCTGAGTTAAAAGCCAAACTAGATCCATTGTCTTATGAAGTCCTACGTAACGGTGCAACCGAGCGTCCATTCACTGGTGAATACACCGATTCCGAAACGGTTGGAATTTATCGCTGTAAAGCCTGTAGCGCCGAACTTTTTCGCTCGGAAACAAAGTTTCATTCCGGTTGCGGTTGGCCATCTTTCTATGCCCCAACTGCAAATGACGCGGTTACATTGATTGAAGACCGTTCGCTCGCACCACGGATTCGCACCGAAGTTCGTTGCGCATCATGTGATTCACATTTGGGTCATGTATTTGAAGGTGAAGGTTACGATGTTCCGACAGATCAACGTTGGTGCATTAACTCGGTATCGATGATTTTAGAGGCGAAGTAATTTCACTTCTCTAAAGCTCTCCAGCAATACCAAGCAACCACGCTGCGATAGGGACTAAATTTCCCGCCCTTTATTTCCAACTCTGCAGGAGTTATCTCTTCCTTTAACTTATAGATCTTCTCGTAGCCACGCCTGACTCCGAGATCGCCCGTTGGCCAAATATTTAGCCGTCCTAATTGATGCATCATGAACATATCCACGGTCCATGGCCCGATGCCCCAAAGTGAAGTTAGCTGCGAAGCGATCTCGCTATCGCTTTCGATCTTATGAAGATCGTTGATGGGGATTCGATTTGAATGTGCAGCATCGGCCAGCCCTTGGATCGTCTTAAATTTCGCGCCTGATACCCCGGCGGCTCGCATCTGAACTTCGCTTATCTTCAGAATTTTCTTGGGCGTGATCTCGCCTTTTGCTAAGTCAACTATTCGGGCATGGATAGTGTCTGCGGCTTTAACGGCAAGTTGTTGAGAAATTACAGATTCCACTAGCGATTCAAAATGTGTAACCGGTTTGGGATTTCGACCGATCGTGCATAACGGGTGGGCATCGATAACTTTGGCCAATCGTTTATCTCGTGTAGAAAGATCATCGACGGCAGCGCGCATCACCTGTTCAGTAATTAGCGGCTTGGCCTTTTTCACTTGCAGTGCTCCAATTTTCGGTAAAGGGCTATGCGCAGGGTATCTCTGAGCACGCTCAGCCCTTGCAACTTACAGGTTCTTTGCCGTACTTTTACATTTCTTGCAGTTTATTTGCAGTCCTTGCAGATAGCGCTTTTAGGTGGAAAGGGGGCAGTCGTGGCCGGAATTAAAGAGATCGCTGAAGAAGCTGGCGTATCGACGGCGACTGTTTCGCGCGCACTTCGCGGCTTCCACCATGTAAACGATGCAACCCGCGCCAAAATTATGGCGGCTGCGGAGAAACTTAACTATCCGTTGGCTCCAACTTCAAAGCGCACTCCGATTGGCCGGACAAATAGCATCGGCATCGTCGCTCCATTTATTTCACGTTGGTATTTTGCACAAGTAATTAGCGGTGCAGAACAAGCGCTTCGGGAAGCTGGCTTTGATTTACTGCTCTACAACTTTAGCCAGATGAAGGGCCGCGAACGCCTCTTTCAGCATCAGCTTCTGAAGGGCCGCGTTGATGCGCTGATTGTTATCAGCCTTCCGCCAACTGAAGAAGAGTTCGATTCGATGCTAAATCTAGGTATTCCAGTTTCACTTGTAGGTATGCATCATAAGAACTGCTCGAGCGTTGCCATTGATGATGTTGCAGCAGCTCGCACTGCAACACAACATTTAGTAAATCAAGGCCATAAAAAAATTGGCTTAATGTCTGGCCACCCCGATGATCCATTTAATTTCAGCGTTCCGCAGGATCGCCGTAAAGGATTTATGCAAGCGCTTCGAGAAAGCGGACTCGAATGGGTTCCATCGCGCGAAGTACATGGCGATTTCACAATGAATACTGCTTCCCGCGCTATGGATGATCTCCTCGCCCGCCCTAATCGCCCCACTGCAATTTTCTGCGAATCAGATGAGATGGCTTTCGGCGCAATGCAGGCAGCGCGTCGCCACGGCTTAAAAGTTCCAGATGATATTTCGATAATTGGATTCGATGGCCATGAGATGTCCGAATACACAGATTTAACAACTATCGAACAACCCGTGCAGTTGATGGGTGAGATGGCAGCGTGGTCGATTATGGAACGCTTACGTAAACCAAATGCTGAGCCGCATTCACTCGTGCTGCCAACGACTTTGGTAGTCAGAAACTCAACGCGCCGCCTTTCGCCAAACGAGGCATAACTGGCATACTCGCGCATATGAGCGATCGTCAGATTTCAGTTCCGTCTCTTGCAGAGCTTCAAACGCACCGAAGTGAGAAATGGCGCGCCTTCCCGCACGAAATACTTCCCTTGCCAGTTGCCGAAATGGATTTTCCGGTCGCCGAGCCAATTCGTGAGGTAATTCTGCAGATGGTTAATAAGTCAGACCTTGGTTATCTCGGATCGATTCCAGAGATGGGAACCGCATTTGCAGGGTTCGCTAAGCGCCGCTGGCACTGGGACGTTGAACCGAATTATGTTCGTATCGCAACCGATGTCGGCGTTGCCGTGGTTGAAGTACTTCGCGTATTCGCACAACCCGGCGAGAAGGTACTAATTAGTTCTCCGGTTTATCAAAATTTCTATACCTGGATTCGCGAAACCAAAGTGGAGATGATCGACGTTCCATTTAAAACAGATTCAAAGGCGAGCGATGGCACCGGGTGGAGCCATGACTGGGATGGGATCGAAAAGGCATATCAAAGTGGAATTAAAGTTCATCTCCTTTGTAGCCCACACAATCCGCTCGGCAAGGTTTACACCAAAGAAGATTTACAGCGCATAACCGCGCTTGCCAAGAAAAATAATGTAATTGTTATTTCAGATGAAATTCATGCTCCACTTACCTTCAAGGAATCCCAGTTCATCCCATTTCTTTCACTTGGTGCAGATGCTGCCGAAGTCGGTATTTGCGTCACTGCAGCAAGCAAGGGCTGGAATATTGCTGGCTTAAAGTGCGCAATCATCGTTTCGCAGAGCGAGAAGATGCATGAGCAGCTAAATAACTTAGCTCCCGCCATGCACTACCGCGCATCTTTACTGGGCGCCTTCGCCACTGTCGCGGCTTTTGAAAGCGGTGATATCTGGCTCGACTCCGCTCTTGAATTACTTGATCAGAACCGGAAACTCGTAGCCAATTTAGTTTCATCTCGTATTCCTGCAATTGGCTACAACCTTCCACATTGCTCATATCTTGCTTGGTTAGATTTAAGTCAACTAAACCTTGGAGATGATCCATGCGCAGCGCTAGTCGAACGCGCCAAGGTGGCTTTTAATCCGGGGCACATTTATGGCGCTCTTGGAAAAGATTATGCTCGCCTTAACTTTGCAACTAGCCCTGCGATTATTACCGAAGCATTCGATCGCATCGCTAGCGTTCTTTAATTTATATATGACAACCGATAAGAAGTATGACGCCATTGTTGTCGGTGGGGGACATAACGGATTAGTCGCAGCTACCTATTTAGCTAAATCAGGCAAAAGCGTCTTACTTCTCGAGGGTGCAGCTGAACTCGGTGGCGCGACAACAAGCGTTCGTCCATTTCCTGAATATGACGCTCGCTTATCTAGATATTCCTATTTAGTTTCGCTACTTCCCGATCAAATCGTGGCAGATCTCGGAATCAACTTTAAAACGCTCGAGCGTTCGATCGCTTCTTATACGCCTTACGCGAAAGGCGGTAAAGATGCGGGACTATTGATTTCACAGAATTGGGATGAACGCACTGCTGTAAATTTTCAAGAGTTAACTGGCAGCGCAGTAGAAGGTGCGGCTTGGCAAAAGTTCTATAACGAAATCGCGGATCTTGCGGTGCGAATTGCTCCATCGATGCTTCAGCCACTTAAGACATCGGCAGAACTCAAGTCTGAGATTGGGCTGGATAACACTTGGAATTATTTGATGGAACGTCCAATCGGAGAAGTAATTCAAGAAAGATTTAGTGACGACATTGTGCGCGGAGTTGTTTTAACCGATGCGCTAATCGGAACTTTTGTATCTGCCCAAGACCTCCAAGCAAATCGCTGTTTCTTGTATCACTTAATCGGAAATGGCAGCGGTCAGTGGCGCGTTCCGCAAGGCGGAATGGGAGCGCTGGTAATCGAGTTAAATCGTGTGGCAACATCACACGGGGTTGAAATTAAATTGAATTCACGGGTAACTGGAATCGAATCTGATCAAATTGGAGTAGCTGTTACCACTTCATCTGGTCAAAAATATGTTGCTAAGGATCTTTTATTCGCAGGTGCACCACAAACGCTCGCCAAACTTCGTGGTCTTCCAGCACCCGAATCTCTTGAAGGTTCACAGATGAAGATAAATATGTTGCTTTCTAGGCTACCGAAACTGAAATCTGGAATTGATCCTAAGTTGGCATTTGCCGGAACCTTTCATATCAATGAAAGTTATAGCCAACTCGATAACGCTTATAAAACCGCTAACGAAGGTGGGATTCCAAGTGATCTTCCACTGGAAATGTATTGCCACACCTTGACCGATCCGACAATTCTTTCGCCCGAGTTAAGTCAAAAAGGTTTTCACACACTTACGCTCTTTGGTTTGCACACTCCGGCTGCGCTCTTTGATAATGATCCCGAAGGCGCTAAGAACGCTGTTAAGAAAGCAGCTATTGAAAGTCTCAATCAGTATTTAGAAGAGCCAATTGAATCTGTTTTGGCGGTCTGTAACGATGGTTCGCTTGCAATTGAGGCGAAGTCACCGCTTGATTTAGAGACCGACCTAGGGCTTCCTCGCGGAAATATCTTCCATCGCGATTTAGATTTCCCATTTATAGATGGGACCGAGCCAACGGAACTTAAGTGGGGCTCAGAAACTTCAGATAAACACATCTTTCTCGCCGGCGCAGGTGCACGACGTGGCGGTGGCGTGAGCGGTATCGCGGGACATAATGCTGCGATGGCAGCGCTGGCTAACGATTAGGCTTAGCTCATGACTTCAGATAAGAGCCTAAGCCCAGAGACTATTGCGGTTACCGCAGGACGTCCGCCATTTGGTCCAGATAGCGCACTAAATCCACCGATCTCACTTAACTCAACTTTTGTTGCAGGCGGTGCAGTTGGATACGGTCGTTACGGAAATGAAACTTGGCTAGCGCTAGAAGAAGCTATCAGCGCACTCGAAGGCGGAAAAACTCTTACCTACTCTTCCGGAATGGCAGCAGTGACGGCGGTATTTTCGACACTTCCAGTTGGCGCAAAAGTTGTTGCATCAAACCAAGGCTATTCCGGAGTAATGACCTTGCTAGGTAATTACTCCGCTGCAAATCGACTACAAGTAGCTTTTGTTTCGATCACTGATACTGATCAGGTTATTAAAGAACTTTCAGGAGCAACGCTGCTTTGGATTGAATCTCCAACAAATCCAGGGCTAGAAGTTGCCGATCTACCGGCGCTGATTAAAGCCGCGAAAGCCAGTGGTGTAACAGTTGCAGTAGATAACACCTTTGCTACGGCGCTTAACCAAAAACCATTGGCGTTGGGTGCCGATATCGTCATGAATTCAGTTACTAAATATTTAGCAGGCCACAGCGATGTTGTACTTGGATCACTTAGCACTTCAGACCCTGTTCACTTCAAAACGCTAGAAGATGCGCGCAAGTTCAACGGTTCTATCCCAGGACCATTCGAAGCGTTCTTGGCGTTGCGTGGAATCCGCACTTTCCCACTGCGCTTTCAGAAATCTTCTGAGACAGCGCTAGAACTTGCCAAACGACTAAGCGCCCACCCACTTGTCACACGCGTTCGCTATCCAGGTTTGCCAACGGATTCTGAACACGAAAAAGCCAAGGCTTTTATGAAAGGTTTCGGCGCTATCGTCTCTTTTGAATATGCAGGAGATGGCGCACAGACCGATAAGGTTTGTGAATCTTCAAAGATAGTTACTTATGCGACAAGCCTTGGGGGAGTTGAATCTCTTTGGGAGCGCCGCCGCCGCTGGCCGATCGAAAGCCAGAGCGTGCCAGAGTCGCTTATTCGCTTATCCGTAGGTTGTGAAAATGTTGACGACCTATGGGCCGATATCGATGCGGCGTTGCACGCTGCTAAATAGAGAAATACTTAAGTAAAGAGAGTATTTTTAACTCATGAAGATCTTCCGCAGAGTATTGGCAATATTTGCCGTGCTTGCCGTCTCATTTCGCGCGGTTGGAAGTTTCTTATCGTGGGCGCAACGACAAGATGATGCTCCGGCAGATGCTTGGATTGACGAAGATGAAGATGAATTTGAGGATGCATAAGTGACCCAAGCCGAATACGTTCCTGGCACATGCAACATAGGTGACGGGGAGGTAAGTCGCCGTCGCATGGTTGCGCTAATCGGTTTGATATTTACTTTATCTTCACTTGCTACTTCGATTACAAACGATGCTTCTCGCCAAGCGCGTCTTGGTATTTTCATTCCCGCCTTAGTTATGAGCGTTGGCTGGGTTCAATCGCGTAAGAGATTCTGCCTGGCATACGGCTTTGCCGGAACATTTAACTTTGGAAAGTTAGGCGCAATTTCTCGCGTATCGGATCAAGAGGCACGCGCCGCAGATCGTAAAACTGCTGTAAAGATTTTCGCACAGAGCGCGCTATACGCAGGTTTAGTCACCGCTGCTGTTGTAGCGCTACCACTCTAAAACTTTCTAAGTAAATTTCGCAACCCCCTTTCCAATACTTTGATTTAGTGCCATTGTAGGTACACAGATTATTTCGAGGGAGAGAATATGAAAATTGTTATTCATGCCCGCCATGCAGAACTAGCTGAAGATTTTCGTGAAATAGCAGAAGAGAAATTAGTAAGCATGGAGCGATTTAGCGTCGTCATAGATCGCGTGGAAGTTGAAATATTGCATGAACAGAATCCCCGTCAAGGAAAGCACTCGCACAGGGTTATCTTGACTTCACACGGCTCTGGACCGCTGATGCGAGCAGAGGCAGCTGAATTCAATGATGTAGCAGCCTTTGACGCGGCTATAAAGAACTTTGAATTACAAATTCGCAAACATCATGAAAGATCGAAATCTCATAATCGCGAGACGCTAAGAAATAAACCTTTAGCCGTTAACGATTAATTAGAAGACGGGCTTGGTGCGCTCTGCGGGCCGGTTTTCTTGCTCTTCTCCATCTTTGGCGCTTTCGCTGGTGGAGTTGGAGGAATTGGTGGAAGGCCAAGTGCTTCAATTGCTGCGTCACGAATTGAAGTTGCAGCTAAAACAGCCGCCTGCCTAGCAGCCATATTTTGACGCTTCTGCAATTGCGTTTGTCCTGGTGCGGCAAGTGATTTCACATCGGCCAGCGCCTTATCTACGGCATCCTTAAATGTTTTATTGATTGCACGACGTTTTTCTTCGTAGGACTTCATTAAATTTTGATAAACCTTTTGATCTTCGCGGAATTTATCCATCGCGGCTTTAAAAGCGCTGTTGTTATCAAGTGCTGGGGCAGTTGGTTGAGAACCACCTTTTTGATCTGCAAAAGCAGCAGCAGGAGTTAGAAGAGCAAAGACAGCAATAAGCGCTGTTAGATGTCTTGCGGATCTGCGATCCATAAGGGCTCTCCAATCTTTTTACCGTTTAATTTCCTAGGCCAAGTATCAAGGCAATCTTTGTGAAAATTCGGTGAAAACGCCGTTTCGAAGCGCTTTTTCGCTCGCACCTTGGCTATTTATAAATATACATGAAAGGCTAGCGCCATGGCCGAGATGATTTTGATCGTTGATGACGAGGCCGGCGTACGAGAGCTATTAGGTGATGCTCTTCGAATCGCTGGATTTGAAACTGCCACGGCTTCAGATGGAATGTCCGCCCTCACTGCAATTCGAAATAAAAAGCCAGATCTATTAATTATCGATATCAATATGCCTTTAATGGATGGCTTTGAACTTGTTGAAAGACTTAGATCTACTGGGGATAACACCCCTGCACTTATGTTGAGCGCCCGTGCCGATCGTGTCGATGTGACGCGTGGCTTAACTTTAGGTGCCGATGACTATGTAACCAAACCCTTTGGTCTTGAAGAACTTTTACTTCGAGTAAAAGCAATTCTCCGCCGCTCTCAAATTTCAACCTCGCTTAATTCAGATCTAACTTGTGGTCCCATTAAAGTTGATGAATCCAGTCACCTGGTCACATTTAATGGCGAAATGATCGACCTCTCTCCAACTGAATTTCGTCTGCTTCAAGTCTTGATTGAGAATAAGAATCGAGTGCTCAGCAAGAGCCTTTTGCTTGATGAGGTTTGGGGAATAACCTTCGAATCTGAGAGCACAGTTGCAGACACTTATATCTCATACTTACGTAAGAAATTGCATAAGGATGGCTTTGAGGGAATCAAGACCGTTCGTGGAGTTGGGTTTGTAATCCAGGAGCCGAAGTAAGTATGAAACGATCGGGTAGCAAGTTTGCCGTTATCTCCATCTTCGTTACGACTTTGCTATCGAGCGTCATCGGAGGTTTTGCCACACTCGATGCCAGAAATTCAGATTTAAATAGAATTGATCAAGCTCTAAATACCGTTGTTTCGCGAGTCAATACCTATCCAGAAGAAGCGATATCGGCAGCGATTCTTACCGTCGAAGAAGAAAGTTTGGATTTAACCCTTTCACTTGTAACGCAAGAAGGCGTTGAAACAATAATCAACGAATCTCATTTAATTTATCCCGGAATGACTGATTTAGGTTTGGTTAGAAAGGGACTTCCGGGCGCGATTTCAGTTGAAGCAGCTAGCCCATACCGCTTTCGATCAGTTTCGATAGCGGGCGGAGATTTCCTCGTAGTCGCCTCCTCGCTTGATCAATTAAATCAAAACTTCAAATCCAACCTTAGGAATCTCGGTTTATTCACCACCGTTGCCGATGCTTTAGCCATCTTCTTCTCAATTTACTTCTTGCGCCGACATAACCGTGGCCTAGATGCACAAGCACTTGAGCGAATGCAGAAATTTCTTGGAGATGCCTCGCACGAGCTCCGAACACCTTTGACAGTTATAAAGGGTTACAACGAGATGCTTAGCAAGGGACAGTTCACTGAGTTAGCCGACCAAGCAAGAGCATTCTCGCGAGTTAACTCGGAAATTGAACGCATGGAGAGCCTCATTCACGACCTTTTGCTTCTTGCTGAATTAGGCGAGAGCAAGCCGGTTGACTTTCAAGAGGTGGATTTTGATGAATTAGTGATGGCGCATGTCAATGACTTCACAGTCTTGAATAAAGAGCGCGATGTGAAAACTTCGATTCCTAACGATTGCACTGTTAACGGATCGCGCGAACATCTAAATCGTTTAATTCAGAACTGTCTGTCAAATATTGTTCGCCATACTCCAGCTTCTGCTCCAGTTGCGATCTCGCTTAAGACTTTAGGTAAGCGAGCTGAGCTAATAATTGAAGATGGTGGCCCCGGTTTACCTGAATCTGCATACGGAACAGAGATTAAAACCATGAATCGCTTCGATCCATCTCGCTCACGTGAAAGTGGCGGATCTGGACTTGGTTTGAGCATTATCGCCGCTATCGTTCAAGAGCATAAAGGTGCGCTAAAACTCAGCAAGAGCAAGCTAGGTGGACTGGCAATCTCGATTGAGATTCCAGTTTAAATCCCAGATTTACTTGCGCGAAGTTTTAATCAAACTTGCGATCGTGGCAACTGCCAAACAAGAGACAATCACAGTCAAGCTCTGAGTGATTGTGATATCTGGAATCTTAAAGCCACCGATTTTATGGATGTCGACCGCGTGAAAGGCGTGGAAGAGCAACTTTATTCCGATGAATCCCAGAATTACAGATAAGCCCTTTCCAATGTAAACCAAGCGTTGCATTAGCCCACCGATTAAGAAGTACAACTGACGAAGCCCCATGAGAGCAAAGACGTTAGCGGTGACAACAACATAAACATTTTCGGTTAAACCGAAGATTGCCGGAATTGAGTCAAGAGCGAAGAGAATGTCGGTAGCTCCCAAAGCAATTAGCGCGATGGTAAATGGCTTCATTCCCTTTTCGCTCAAATAAGAGATAAGACGGCTTTCCTTTTCCTCTTCGTGCTCTTTATGCGAGCTTTCAAGGAAGAGGTGCACTGCTGTGTAGATAAGGAATGCGCCGAAGAGGAAGAAGATCCACTCAAACTGCTTGATCGCCGCAGCACCGATGGTTATTGCAATAATGCGGAAGACCAGTGCAATCAGAATTCCGAGAAGTAGCGCTAATTGCTTACTCTTCTCTTCAATCTTTAAGCGGGTAAGAATGATGACAAAGACAAAGAGATTATCGAATGAGAGTGAATACTCAGTTAGCCATCCTGCAAAAAACTCCTGCTGTGTCTGTGCATCAGTCCATGTGCCAAGATGGATTCCGAATCCGATTGCCAGAGAGACATAGAACAAGCTCCAGATTGTCGCCTCTTTCAAAGAGGTATTTTGGTTACGGCGCAAGACCGCCCAAGTAAAGTCAAAGGCGACTACGACGGTGAGAATTACGGTGGTCAGGATCCATGCGTTCTGAGAAATCATTAGCAGATCGTATTGGAAAGCAGAGTACGGTATTTTGATTACATGGCAACGACACTCGCAGACGCTCTTAATGAGGTCGTTGAAACCTTAAAGAAGTCGGAGAATTTTGTTCGATTAGTTCTTTCTGGTCGCAGGCGCAACATGGAGACTCCAAGCGAGCGAATTGATGTAAAACCAGTATTGATAAAAGGTGAAATTAAATATCAACTCTCACAAAGTGATGGTCGCGCCATGACGACTAAAAACTATTCACCCAATGAATTCATTGAATTAGGTTTACTGGATTCAGGTTTTGCCAATATCCACTTGGAAGAGAAGAGCCAATCGCTCTCAATTCGAATCACAAAGAAAGGTGAAGCGCTCATTCATCGCGCTCCCGGTGAATTTGCGGCGGATCTTTCACACGATAGAAACAAATCTAGGTTGCTCGATGCGGCAGATCCTTATCTAATTGAAATAGGAATCTCTGACTCCACTGGAAAAGTAAAACCAAGTAAGAACGATAAGTACCTTCAGGTCGAAGAGTTTCTCCGTTTACTTGTTCCATCACTGAATTCGGCGATTGAGGCAGGACATGTTGCTAAGCCATCGCCAAGCAGCCCCTTGACCATTGTTGATCTTGGTTGTGGTCATGCGTATCTAACCTTTGCGGCACATCAATATTTAAAGTCGAAAGGTATTCCGGTTAACGTTGTTGGAATTGATGTGCGAGAGAGTGCCCGTGTAAGAAATAACGAAATCGCCGAGAAATTAGGCATCTCTGAAAGTATCTCCTTTCGAGCAGAAGAAATTTCAGAGACCACCTTGAAATCTGCTGATGTTGCAATCGCCTTACATGCTTGCGATACCGCAACAGACGATGCGCTGGCTTGGTCAGTAAATTCAGATGCCAAATTGATCTTGGTCGCGCCATGTTGCCACCATGATATTCAGGCACAAATGGTGGAAACTCCAGAACCTTGGTCGATGCTTACTCGAAATGGAATTATGAAAGAAAGGCTCGGGGATCTACTTACAGATGCTCTTCGTATGCAAATTATGAAGTTATCTGGTTACCGAGTTGAGGCGATTGAATTTATTGGGGGAGAGCACACTCCAAGAAACTTAATGATCCGTGCAGTAAAGACTGGTGCGATCGCTGATTCGGCCGAGGAGCAGCGTTACCAAGAGATGGCGGCTCTCTGGAAAGTAAAGCCTGCGCTAGCAGCCCTTCTCAACCGTTAGACTTGCACGCATGTCTAAAGTGCTCGCATCCCTTCCAGTCGGCGAAAAAGTCGGCATCGCATTCTCAGGTGGCCTTGATACTTCAGTAGCTGTTGCCTGGATGCGCGATAAGGGTGCAGTCCCTTGCACATACACCGCAGACCTTGGTCAATACGATGAGACTGATATCGATTCAGTTCCTGTCCGCGCCAAAGAATACGGCGCAGAAATTTCACGCTTAGTAGATTGCAAGACTTCCCTAGTTGAAGAAGGTTTGGCGGCAATTGCATGCGGTGCCTTCCACATTCGTTCTGGCGGGAAACAATATTTCAATACAACTCCACTTGGTCGCGCAGTTACCGGAACACTTTTGGTGCGCGCTATGTTGCAAGACGCAGTTGAAATCTGGGGTGATGGTTCTACTTACAAGGGCAACGACATCGAACGTTTCTATCGTTACGGTCTGCTTGCCAATCCAAACTTAAGAATTTATAAGCCGTGGCTTGATGCTGACTTTGTTCGCGAACTCGGTGGACGTAAAGAGATGTCACAGTGGTTGGTAGAACACAACTTCCCTTACCGCGATAGCGTGGAGAAGGCTTATTCAACCGATGCCAACATTCTTGGCGCTACACACGAGGCTAAAGACCTAGAAAACCTAGATGCTTCAATCGAAATCGTTAATCCAATCATGGGAGTTAAGTTCTGGGATTCATCGGTTGCTATCGCATCTGAAGATGTGAAGATTCAATTTGTTCAAGGTCGCCCGGTTGCAATTAACGGAAAAGATTTCAGCGATGTCGTTGAGCTCATGAAAGCCGCAAACGAGATTGGCGGTCGCCACGGTTTGGGAATGGCTGATCAAATTGAAAATCGCATCATTGAAGCCAAGAGCCGCGGTATCTATGAGGCTCCAGG
>CAFBNQ010000002.1_pt1 | contig 31164 bp, 28 predicted proteins | sample 7269301 | NCBI WGS metagenome assembly CAFBNQ01 (sample SAMEA6814099, study PRJEB35770) | freshwater metagenome | biome: Freshwater; feature: Freshwater reservoir; material: water | place: Czech Republic | collected 2017-07-26 | depth 30m m
ATCGAAGTTGAAGGCGTAGGCGATGTCTTGGTAAAACTTGCACGTTGTTGTACACCGGTTCCGGGAGACGCGATCATTGGATTCATCACCAAGGGCAGTGGAATATCCGTGCACCGTGAAGATTGCATCAATGCTGCAGATCTCCAATTAAATCAAGGCGAACGTATCGCTAAGGTGAAATGGCTGGAAGGTGCAGGCAGCGTCTTCTTGGTAAATATCCAAGTTGAAGCGCTAGATAGATCCCGACTCTTAGCAGATGTAACTCGCGCGCTATCTGAGCAGCATGTAAATATTCTAAGCGCGGCAGTTAATACTTCTAAAGACCGAACCGCTATCTCGAAATTCACGTTCGAAATGGCAGATGCAACGCATCTTGATTCAGTATTGGCTGCAGTTCGCGCCGTTGAAGGTGTTTACGACGTTTATCGCAATTAGATAAAATTAATAAAAATTAATTAAATTCAGCGAGCGACTTTTCAGCTTCTGCAAGCCAAACCTTACGAGCTGCTGCTGAATCAAGGGCTTCTTGTGCCTTCTTAGCGTTTCCGGCAGCAGATGATTTAGCGGCAACCTTCTCGTAATTGGCAATTGAATCTGCCAATTGCTTAACAACGTCAGCCGCACGCGCCTTAGCTGCAGGGTCGGTTTTGCGCCAGATCTCAGCCTCTGCTGACTTAATAGCGTCTTCTACCTTGGCAACGCGGGCATCTAATGCAGCGCGCTTATCGCGATGGGTAATTCCAATCTTCTCCCATGAGCGTGAAAGTTCACGGAAGGAATTCTTGGCAGCTTTAACATCGGTGAAAGGTACGAGCGCTTCGATCTGAACAATTAGCTCTTCGCGTTTAGCTAAGTTGGCAACCATGGAAACTTCGCGCTTTTCTAGGTCAGCGTTCTTCGCTGTAAAGAATTGATCCTGAGCTGATTTGAATTTAGCCCAGAGTTTCGCGTCTTCACTTGGCTTGCCACGTCCGGCGGCCTTCCATTGATCCATTAAGGATTTAAAGGCTCGTGCTGTTGCTACCCAGTCTGTCGAATTAGCTAGCGCAGCAGCTTGTTCAACGAGGGCCTTCTTTGTGGCCGAAACCTTGCTGGTTGTCTCTTCAAGCGTTGCAAAATGGGTACGTCGGCGCTTATCAAATTTATTTCGTGAAGCAGAAAAGCGCTTCCAGAGATCGGCGTCAGCTTTCTTATCCAAGCGAGGGGCAGATTTCCATTCCTCGAGCAAGGTCTTGAGGCGATCTCCTGTAACTTTCCAGTTTTCTGAAAGCGCCAGAGATTCGGCTTCGGCAACAATCTTCTCTTTCTCAACTAATACTTGTTCACGACGAGCCGCTTTAGCAGCAGCTTCTGCCACCTTCTTCGCTTCGTAGGCTTCACGGTGTCCTTCAATTAGCGGTTCGATCTGTTCTACAGAAAGGGCAAGAGCGGCTAGATCGCCGACGCCATTTAGTTCGCGAACTTGTTGACGTAACTTCTTTACCGCTTCGTAGGCATCATCAGGAACCATTGCACCACTTGTGATGCGTGCGGCGGTTAGGGCAACTTCCGATGCTAAAGCTTCAAATTTTCTAACGAAATACTGCAGCGCTTCTTCAGCAGTTTTACCCGGATACGATCCGACCGCTTTTTCACCCTCAGAGGTGCGAACATAAACCGTGCCATCTTCTGCGACTCGACCGAACTTTGATGGATCTCCAATAAGTGCAGATGCTGCACTTGCGTTCGCTGGTGTGATGTTGATTGATCCTGGATTGATTTGCTCGGTCATAGTTTTCCCTTTCAGCGCGTCGGCGATTTCGCCTTCGTTGTTTGAGTGTGCAGATGAGGTCTTGCGGAGATAAAAGGTACCCTGTCTTACTTATAGGGGAAAGTTTGCGCCTATTTCCGCGCGAAAATTGGGGGGTGAGGCGATGTTAGTTACCTCTTTCGTCGCCCCTATGTTCGCCACAAACTGTTGGGTGATCGCCGCAGGTCCTGGCCAAGAATGCATCATCGTCGATCCAGGTATGCCAGATATTTCTCATGAGATTGAAGCTCTCGTCGCTGAACACGGTTTGAAACCAGTTGCGGCTCTAATCACTCACGGCCATCTTGATCACACATTTTCAGTGAAGCCACTTGCCGATGGCTATGGCATCTCCTCATATATTCACACCGAAGATCGCGACTTACTTCTTAGGCCACAAGCTGCACATGGCGCTGAATTTATAAAAACTCTTGATGCTATGAAATTTGAGGAACCAAATGAAGTTAAGAACCTAAGACATGGTGATCAGATCGAACTCTTAGATATGAAGATCTCCACTATTCATGCGCCCGGCCACACACGGGGGAGCACCATGTTTACAATCAATGACGAGTTATTGATTACCGGCGATGTTCTCTTTGCTGGATCAATTGGACGCACCGATTTACCATCTGGATCGCATGAAGCGATGCAAAAGACCTTAAAAACAAGAGTTCTTCCGCTAAATGATGATCTTCGGGTCCTCCCAGGACACGGCCCAGAGACAACAATTAAATTCGAGCGAAAAAATAATCCATATCTGAAAGAATTACGTTTATGAAGTACGAGAAGATCCAAGCGCCTAAAGGGGTGAGCGAATACGCCCCACCACTTTCGGCTGCCTTCGAATGGGTTCGCGAATCACTAATCGCACCTGCAAAGTTGGCGGGATACCAGTTGATGGAGCTTCCGGTATTTGAAGACACCGCGCTCTTCTCTCGTGGGGTCGGAGAATCCACCGATGTTGTTTCGAAAGAGATGTACACATTTGAAGATCGTGGTGGGCGTTCTATAACCTTGCGCCCCGAAGGCACTGCTGGTGTTATGCGTGCGGTGATCGAAAAGGGTTTAGATCGCGGTCAACTTCCCGTAAAGGTTTGGTACTCCGGAGCATTTTTCCGCGCAGAGCGTCCACAAGCAGGTCGATATCGCCAGTTCTATCAAGTTGGTATTGAAGCCATTGGTTTAGATGATCCAGCAATTGATGCTGAAGTAATTGCGATCGCTGATAAAGGTTTTAAATCACTAGGTTTGAAAAACTATCGCTTAGAGATAACTTCACTAGGCGATGCTCAATCTCGTGCAGCACATCGCGTTGATTTGCTCAAATACATCGCAAAGTTAGATTTAGATGAAGCAACTGCGTCGCGTGCTGCCATAAATCCGCTACGTTTATTTGACGATAAGCGCCCGGAGATGAAAGAGGCGATGGCTAAGGCGCCACTTTTACTTGACTATCTATCTCCAGAGTCAGCAGAAAACTTTAAGCAGGTAAAGAGTTATCTAGATTCTCTTGGCATTTCATATGTTGTTAATCCACGCATGGTTAGAGGTTTGGACTACTACACCGGCACAACTTTCGAATTCATTCATGAAGGTCTGGGCGCACAATCTGGTATTGGTGGCGGCGGACGTTATGACGGTCTGATGGAAATTCTTGGCGGTCAGGCGCTCTCTGGAATTGGTTTTGGATTAGGTGTAGATCGTGCGTTGCTCGCAGCGCAGGCCGAAGGTGTCCTAATCGAAAATCAATTCTCTTCCGATTTATTCATAATTCCTTTGGGCGAAAACCAAAAAGGACCGGTGCTCTCTATCGCAGCGAAGCTTCGCGAAGCCGGTATCCGCACGGAGATTGCTTTCGGTGACCGCGCCCTCAAGGGAGCGATGAAAGCTGCCGATAAGAGCGGATCGGCCTATGTAATTGTTCTTGGAGATAGTGAATTAGCCTCAGGTAGCGTTGAACTTAAACGCATGAGCGATGGTTCCACCAGATCGGTTAAGATTGAGGAATTACAGAGCGCTCTTCTCGAAGGCCTCTAAGTTCCTCTCTTCTACTACTTTTAAAGGCGGCTTTTTAATGTTACGTACACACGATGCTGGCGCACTTCGCGCTAGCCATGCTGGTCAGACGGTTAGCCTGGCTGGTTGGGTTGCACGTCGTCGCGACCATGGTGGCGTTGCCTTTATCGATCTACGCGATGCAACTGGTTCGGTTCAAGTAGTTATCCGCGATGAGGCTCTCGCAGGTTCACTTCGCGCCGAGTGGTGTTTGCAGATTAAGGGCGAAGTTGTTCTGCGCCCCGACGGCAATGCAAATACTTCAAATCCAACTGGAGCAATCGAAGTAATGGGCGATGACATCACCGTTTTGAGTGAGAGCGCAGCGCTGCCATTTCCGGTGGATAGTGGAAATGACTCTGAAATTTCTGAAGAAGTTCGCCTTAAGTACCGCTACCTAGATCTGCGTCGCGAAAAGCCAGCTGCGAATATGCGGCTGCGTTCAAAGGTAACCTCGACAATTCGTCGCGTTATGGAAGATTTAGACTTTCTCGAGATTGAAACTCCGTATCTAACGCGCAGTACTCCTGAAGGTGCACGTGACTTCTTGGTTCCTGTTCGCCTACAACCTGGAAGTTGGTATGCGCTTCCGCAGTCGCCACAACTTTTCAAGCAGCTTTTGATGGTTGCAGGAATGGAACGCTATTACCAAATCGCCCGTTGCTTCCGAGATGAAGATTTCCGTGCCGATCGCCAACCCGAATTTACTCAACTGGATATTGAAATGTCTTTCATTGACCAGGCAGATATCTTGGCAGTTGCCGAAAAATTGCTCGTAAGAATCTGGAAGGAAGCAGTTGGATTCGATATCCCAACTCCAATTCGACATATGACCTATGCCGATGCGATGCAGAACTATGGTTCAGATAAACCAGATCTGCGCTTTGGATTGCAATTGGTGGAACAGACAGAATTCTTCAAAGATACAGAATTCCGAGTTTTTCAAGCTCCTTATGTAGGTAGCGTTGTAATGCCGGGTGGTGCGTCATCGCCTCGCAGAGAATTAGATGCTTGGCAAGACTGGGCCAAAGCCCGCGGCGCGAAGGGTCTTGCATATATTTTGGTAAATGAAGATGGAACTCTTGGTGGACCGGTCTCAAAGAATATTTCCGAGAAAGAAACAGCGGGCATCGTTGCCGCCGCTGGCGCTAATCCTGGAGATGCGATCTTCTTCGCAGCTGGTGAGCGTTCTGCTTCTCTCTCACTTCTAGGAGCAGTACGACTCGAAATTGGTAAGCGCTGCAACCTAATTACTGAAGGCACTTGGGAATTTCTCTGGGTTGTCGATGCGCCAATGTTTGAGCCAACCGATAACGGCGGTTGGACTGCTGTGCACCATCCATTTACCGGGCCGAAGCCAGAGTTTGCCAAGTCATTTTCGTCTGACCCAGCCAACGCGCTGGCGTATGCATATGACATCGTTCTTAACGGAACAGAACTTGGTGGCGGATCTATTCGTATCCATGATCGTCAAATCCAGAAGGATGTCTTTAGCGTTATCGGATTAAGCGATGAAGAAGCAGCAAGTAAATTTGGATTCTTACTTGAAGCTTTCAACTATGGTCCACCTCCACATGGCGGAATTGCCCTCGGACTCGACCGCGTTTGCGCTCTTCTCACCGGAAGCGATTCGATCCGTGAAGTGATCGCCTTCCCGAAGACTGCCAGCGGTGGAGATCCACTCACTGGTGCCCCAACTCCAATTACTCCTGCACAACGCAAAGAGAGTGGAATTGATGGCGCGGCAGAGCCTAAGAAGTAAGCGATCACTCGGGTAGGCTTAAGTAAATACGGTTTTGTACTTGATTTTAATGAGCGAAGGGAAGGCTTGAAATGGTTACTGGTCCTGGTGGAATTGCAACCATTATCGCCGCCTGCTCGCTTCTAGTTATCGCAATCGCTATTTCTTATGCAGTCATACGCATCGGACGGCTCGTCGATGAAGCGCGAACTTCTTTAAAATCACTCACTGATGAAGCGGCTCCTTTGATTCACGAATCTACCCGCACAGTTGAATTGGTAAACAGTCCTTTGGAAAGTTTCGCTCGTATCACCAAAAATGTTGAGGATGTTACAACCAAGGTTGCGGATGCAACGACGGGGTTTATGGATAAAAGTGGACCGGCAGTTAAAGTTGCAGGAGCGTTGATTAGCGCCGCGGGGATGAGCAAGTCTCGTGCAAAAAAGAAGAAAAAGGCAGAGTGATCTCTAAAAGTGGAATCTGCAGAGATACGTTCACGCTGGCTGCGTTTTTTCGAAAGTGATAACCGCGAAGGTTTAACCCATACAGTCGTACCATCTGCATCTCTAATTGCTGATGATCCAAACCTTTTACTTGTAAACGCCGGAATGGTTCCGTTCAAACCTTACTTTTTAGGTGAAGTAACCCCACCCTTTAAGCGTGCAACCTCAGTTCAAAAATGTGTTCGCACATTGGATATCGATGAAGTCGGCAAGACAACTCGTCACGCATCTTTCTTTCAAATGTGTGGAAACTTCTCCTTCGGTGATTATTTTAAAGAAGGCGCAATCGCTCTAGCTTGGGATTTATTAACTCGCCCAATTTCTGACGGCGGATATGGATTTCCAGAAGATAAGTTGTGGGTTACGGTTTATCTCACCGATGATGAAGCGGCAGATATCTGGCATAAGAAAATTGGAATTCCGAAAGAACGCATTCAACGTCGCGACATGGCCGATAACTTCTGGTCGATGGGTGTGCCTGGACCTTGCGGTCCATGTTCGGAAATCTATTTTGATCGCGGACCAGCTTATGGACGCGATGGCGGTCCAATTGCCGATGAAAATCGCTATTTGGAAATTTGGAACCTGGTCTTTATGCAGAACGAACGCGGCGCTGGCGGCGGAAAAGATAGCTACCCAATTCTCGGTGAACTTCCTGCGAAGAGTATTGATACCGGTCTTGGTTTAGAGAGAACAGCAGCTCTTTTGCAGGGCGTAGAAAATATCTATGAAATTGATACAACGATGCAGATCCTCAACAAGGCGACAGAACTAACCGGCGTTAAATACGGTTCCTCGGAAAAAGCAGATATTTCTTTACGTGTAATCGCGGACCACGCAAGAACTTCAGCGATGTTGATTGGTGACGGTGTTACCCCGGGCAACGAAGGTCGCGGATACGTACTTCGACGAATGATGCGTCGTACGATCCGAAATATGCGCCTACTCGGAACAAATGATCCGATCATGTCTGAACTAACTGTCGCTGCCATTGGTGCGATGGGACCTCAATATCCGGAGCTAGTTTCGGATAAAAAACGCATTCTGGCGGTTTCGGTTTCAGAGGAAGAGTCATTCCTGCAAACGCTAAAGAGCGGCACTCAAATATTTGATATGGCATCTACACAGTTGAAGAAGTCGAAAAAGTCGGTACTGCCAGGTGAAGATGTTTTCAAATTGCACGATACCTATGGTTTTCCATTTGATTTAACCCTTGAAATGGCGCGTGAAGAGGGCCTTGAGGTTGATGAGGCGGGCTTTACTCGATTGATGAAGGAGCAACGTGACCGTGCTAAAGCTGACGCTAAAGCGAAGAAAAGTGGCCACACCGATCTAAGCGAGTATAAGAAAATTGCAGACGGCAAAGGCGCATCAGAATTCGTTGGGTACACAAATACCGAAGCTGAATCTAAGGTAAACGGCATTCTGGTAGACGGTATTTCAGTACCTTCTGCTTCAGCAGGTGACGAGGTTGAAATAGTTTTGGATCGCACTCCGTTCTACGCAGAAGGTGGCGGACAGTTAGCCGATGGTGGTCGGATCATCTTAAGCAACGGCGCGGTTATCGAAATCGACGATGTACAAGCTCCGGTGACGGGTCTTTCGGTCCATCGTGGCCGCGTTATCTCCGGTGAAGTAAAAGTGGGCGAGAACGCTTTAGCGACAATTGATCAAGAACGCCGCGATGGAATATCGCGCGCGCATACTGCAACGCACATGGTGCATAAAGCTTTCCGAGAGATCCTGGGAGAAACCGCAACACAGGCGGGATCTGAAAACTCTCCAGGAAGATTCCGATTTGATTTCCCATCAACTGGTGCAGTTTCAGAGAGCGTCCTAAATGATGTTGAGGCGCGAGTTAATACTTTGCTTCTGGATAACCTAGAAGTCTGCGCAGAGGTCATGTCGCAAGATGAGGCGAAAAAACTTGGTGCAATGGCGCTCTTCGGCGAGAAGTATGGTGATCGTGTTCGCGTTGTTTCGGTTGGAGATTGGGCGCGCGAGCTCTGCGGAGGAACTCACGTTTCTCGTTCCGGCCAACTAGGTGTAGTGAAGTTGCTTAGTGAATCTTCCATTGGAGCAGGCGTTCGTCGCGTTGAAGCGCTAGTTGGCGTTGACGCCTACAAGTTCTTAGCCCGCGAACATATTTTGCTGAACTCTCTTACCAACCTGATCAAAGGATCCCGTGCGGAAGAACTTCCAGAGCGAATCTCTGATCTTCTCGTCAAATTTAAAGAGATTGAAAAAGAGTTAGCTCAAGTTCGTTCCGCGGCGGCAATGGCTGATATTTCGAAATTTGCAGCTAGCTCTAAGAAGATTGATAGTGCAACAGTTACGTCAGTCCGCATTCCAGATGGCATCGCCGTAGATGATCTACGCAAGATTGCCCTTGAACTTCGTAACCGTGAGGTCGATAGCGTTGTAGTTTTAATAAGCGTCGTGGATGCAAAGCCAGTATTGGTTGTTGCGGCCAGCGATGCAGCACGTGCAAGAGGCGTTAAAGCAGGCGCGCTTGTAAAGATTGGTTCCACAGTTCTTGGCGGTGGCGGTGGCGGCAAAGATGATTTTGCGCAGGGTGGTGGAGCTAACGTTGCTGCGATTGATCAAGCTTTGCAAGCTATCGAAGATGCGATAAGCGGTAAGTAATGTCGAGGTTTGGCCGGCGCATCGCTTTTGATTATGGCGATGTCCGTATCGGGGTTGCCATTTGCGATCCAGATGGAATGGTTGCAACTCCACTCGAAGTTATATTGAGTAAAGACCCCGCGCTTATAGCGAAGATCCGATCTCTTATAGAAGAGTACGAGCCGGTAAAACTCTACCTGGGTCGTCCCAAGCAATTAAGCGGATCTGATTCCGTAGCTGTCGACAAAGCTTTAGCTTTTGCCGAGAAGTTAACCTCTTCTTTTGATATTGAAATATTGATGATCGATGAACGTTTATCAACTGTTTCAGCGGCGCGTAATCTTCGCGAAGCAGGTGTCGATGCCAAATCTGCAAAAAGTAAAATTGATTCGGCTGCGGCTGTCGCTATTCTCGAACAAGGGTTGGCTATTGATAAGCGATAAACGAGCGTTAGCGAGAGTCGCTTTAGCCCTAATAACTATTTTGGTATTCACTGCGGGCGTACGAGAAGTTCGCAAGACTTCGGTAGCCCTGGATTTCGCATGTTCGCAAAGTTCGATCAATAGCGAGCCGAACCCAAGCATTGATGCAGTGATCAATATTGCCAAAGGTGCCACGGGTTCAGATATAGCAGATCAGTTATTTTCCGCGGGAGTTGTAAAATCTGCTCGTTCGTTCTTTGGCCTCGCTGTAGGAGATCCACGGGCTGCAACAATTGCTCCCGGTGCGCACTTGATCGCCAAAGAGTTATGTGCAAAAGATGCTCTAACTCAATTGCTCGACAGTAAGCGAATTTCTGGACTTATTAACATTTTCGAGGGCGCTTGGAATAGTGAAGTGTTTTCGCAAATGATAGCGGCGGGTTTTAATGCAGCTGATATCACTAAGGCGGCAAAGAACTCAACTTTACCTACAGGATTTAAATCTCTGGAAGGTCTACTTTTCCCGGCTCAGTATTCATTCGCTGATGGAACATCAGCCGCGGATGCGATCTCGGCAATGATAGAACGCTCTGCCAAGGAGTTGGTTGCATCGGGTGTTGCTAAAGGCGATGGAAAATACAGCGCGCAAGATTTGGTGACTATCGCTTCGATAATTCAATCTGAAGGAAACACCCAAGATTTTACAAAAATTTCACGTGTGATCAGAAATAGGCTGGAAATGGGTATGCCTCTACAAATGGATTCGACAGTCCATTATTTGAAAGAGGATCGAGGCAAGATTTTCTTAAGCACTGCTTCCACGCTTTTAAAATCTCCGTATAACACCTATCGCAATTACGGCCTTCCACCGGGACCGATTGGTAACCCGGGATCGCAAGCACTAAAGGCTGCAGCGAATCCGGCAGAGGGTGACTGGATATTCTTCATCACTGTTGCTCCATTTGATACTAGATTTACCTCTTCGAACGATCAATTTTCGAAGTGGAAAGTTGAATATAAAAAGAATCTACGAGATGGACTTTTTAGGAGTGCAAAATGAGCGCGCAACTTATCAGGGGAGCGGTCCTTGGTTCCCCAATTTCGCACTCACTTTCGCCAGTTCTGCATAACAAGGCGTTTGAATTACTTGGGGTAGCGGGGCGTTATGAAGCGATTGAAGTTCAAAGTGGAGGTCTGACAGAGTTTCTAAGAGAGCGCGGCTGCGAATTTGATTACTTGTCGTTAACGATGCCGTTGAAGGAAGAAGTTCTAGAAATTTCGGAGGCGCTGGAGATTGAAATCGATGAACTTTCATCGCGGATTCAATCGGTAAATACACTCATTAGAACCAGCACAGGTTGGAGTGCAACAAGCACGGATGGTTCAGGGTTTGTTAAGGCGCTTGCCAACGGTGGTTACGATCATTTCGATTCAGTGTTGGTTTTAGGGGCTGGAGGAACTGCTCGAGCAGTGGCGGGTGCGTTAGATGCAATTGCAGATAATGTAACAATTATGGGTCGAAGTGTAAGACGCAACGCTGCTATCGCTTCTTGCTTTACAAAATTAACTCCAGAGTTTTTGCCTTGGGATGATCAAATAGACCTGCGATCTTTTGGCTTAATTGTTAATACAACACCGTCAGGTGCTGCCGATCTTGTCGCTGACAATATCCCCTCAAAAGTTGATGGTCTTCTCTTTGATGTCCTATATAAGCCTTGGCCAACGCTAATCGCGCGTCGCTGGTCTGATTCTGGAGGCAAGGTTATTGGCGGCTTGGAACTTCTGCTTTACCAGGGAATTGATCAAATTAATTTGGTAGAGCCACTTGGTCTGAAGCTGATAGACGAACAATTGCGGTCATCTCTAATTAATACGCTCCGCTAGTCCACAGATCACTCAATTACTCGAAAAGTTAACTCGGTTTAATTTACATTTCAGGGGTGTTTTTCACCTTGGTTCTAGCCTCAATTTTTTTATCAATCTACGATTTGAAACACCACAGGATCAGTAACCGGGCACTTGCCGCACTCTTCTTCATATTTCTTATTCTGAGTTTCTTCGAGAAATCTCAATTGCACATAGTCCAGGCTTTGATTCTTTTCGTGTTTTCACTCTTGGCTTATCGACTTGGTTTGGGGGCTGGTGATGTGAAACTGATACTGCTGCTTTCGATTTTCTTCCTACCAACGACATATTCGGGGGCAAATCGTTTAATTAGCGGATTCCTCGTTTTTTCAGCGTTATTAATCGCGATAAATCGAATAAGGGGACGATTGCTTTCAGATTCTATGGCTATGGCCCCAGCCATCTGCGCCGCATATATTTGGTGCGCGAGATAAGCGCTTAATCTGCAACAATATGCCAATGCGTTGGTTAACAGCAGGCGAATCCCATGGACCGGCCCTTTCGGCGATCATCGAGGGCATTCCAGCCAGCGTTGAAATATCTTCGAAGGATATTGATTTTCATTTAGCGCGACGACGCTTAGGTTTTGGTCGTGGCGCTCGACAGAATTTCGAAGCGGATAAAATTTCTATTCTTGGAGGAATTCGTTTAGGTCTCACTCAGGGTGGTCCGATTTCAATTCAAGTAGGAAACTCAGAGTGGCCAAAGTGGGAAAAAGTGATGTCGGCCGACCCGGTTCCTCTTGATGAGATTAAAGATTTGGCGCGTAATGCTCCCCTTTCTCGTCCACGTCCCGGTCATGCTGATCTTGTTGGTATGCAGAAATACGATTTGGATGATGCACGACCAATTTTGGAACGCGCTAGCGCACGTGAAACAGCGGCGCGGGTTGCACTCGGAGCAGTAGCGAGAGCTTTTCTGCAGCAGAGCGTTGGTATAACGATTCTTAGCCACGTGGTTTCGATTGGCACTGCACGAATTCCCGATGGCACAGAACTTCCTGGAAAGGAAGATATGGTGCGCATCGATAACGATCCGGTTCGTTGTGCAGATCCCGCAACTAGCGCAAAGATGATTGCTGAAATTGAATCCGCACACTCCGATGGCGATACGCTCGGTGGCGTTTGTGAAGTTTTGGCATATAACTTGCCTCCAGGTTTAGGTTCGCATGTGCATTGGGACCGTCGACTCGATGCACGGCTCGCAGCTGCGATGATGGGAATTCAAGCAATTAAGGGCGTGGAAATCGGCGATGGTTTCCAAACTGCAACGCGACGTGGTTCGGTTGCTCACGATGAGATCGAACGCGGTGCAGATGGCTTAATTAAGCGCCGTACAGATCGTGCGGGTGGCACTGAAGGTGGAATGTCCAATGGCGAAATTCTTCGCGTAAGCGTTGCGATGAAGCCAATCTCAACTGTTCCTAAGGCCCTCGATACGATCGATGTTAAGACTGGAGAAGCAGCAAAGGCTATTAATCAGCGTTCAGATGTTTGCGCAGTTCCTGCTGCTGGAGTAGTTGCAGAAGCTATGGCAGCGCTTGTTTTAGCTGAAGCGGTACTCGAGAAATTCGGCGGAGATAGCGTCTCTGAAACTCGTCGCAATTTTGAAAACTATATGAGCAACCTACGATTTAGGTAGGGGATATGTCAGAGAAACTAGCCGCCTCTTACATCTTGATTGGTCCTCCTGGATCGGGTAAATCAACGATCGGCAAAGCGTTAGCCAGATCTCTCGGAGTTAAATTCTCCGACACGGATTCCCTTATCGAGGCCGAAGTCGCAATGCCGATCTCCCAGATTTTCATTGATAAGGGTGAACCTTGGTTTAGAGAAGTTGAAGCCCGAATCGTTGCGCGCGAAATTGAACAAGCCAATGGAGTACTTTCACTTGGCGGGGGAGCGCCACTATCTGAGGTCGCCCAGAAAGCGATAATCAGTTCAAGCGCCAAAATTGTCTATCTCGATATATCACTTTCTGCCGCCGCTCCTCGCGTGGGCTTTAATCGTGATCGTCCATTGTTATTAAATAATCCACGTGCTGCGTGGCAAGCGCTGATGGAGAAACGTCGACCTATATACCTCTCTCTTGCAACACAGGTAATTCTCGTTGATAACCTTTCTCCGAAAGAGATCGTTGAAGCGATCATCAGCGGTAATGAAATTTCAGAAGATAAGGTCGGGCAATGAGCGAAGTTTTGGTTCGTGCTGAACGCGATTATGTAGTCGAAGTTGGTTCAGATTGGCTCATCTCTCTTAAGAGTGCGTGTGAGAATCGTCAGAGAGTCGCCTTGATCGTCTCAGATGCCTTTAAAGAACGGATTTCTGATTTAGATCTTGGAAATTGCGAAGTATTTACCTTTGCCATTGGCGATGGCGAAGCAGGTAAAAGTTCTGAAACTTTGCTCAAGGTTTGGAGTTGGCTAGGCGCTGCAGGCTTTACGCGTAGCGACCTGATTGTTGGAATCGGCGGAGGAGCGGTTACGGATTTCGCTGGCTTCGCCGCAGCGACTTGGTTGCGCGGCCTTGATTGGATAGCGATTCCAACCACTGTTGCCGGTGCGGTTGATGCGGCTATCGGAGGAAAGACGGCAATCAATAGCGATTACGGCAAGAATTTGATTGGGTCATTTCATAGCCCAATAAAGGTTGTTATAGATCTAAATTGGTTAACAACTCTTTCTGATCGTGATTTCGCAGCTGGATTGGCTGAGGTCGTCAAAGCGGGATTCATCGCAGACGGTGAAATTCTCAACTTACTTCGAGGTAAAGATATCCAAGCGGTTCGATCGAATCCAGTATTGGTTCAGGAGTTGATCGAGCGTTCGGTGAAGGTAAAAGCCGAAGTTGTATCTATTGATTTCAAAGAATCTTTCGCCAGAGAGGCCCTCAATTACGGACATACTTTGGGTCATGCGGTAGAGCTCGATGCAAATTACTCGCTACGACACGGGGAATGTGTTTCGATTGGAATGGCTTTCATTGCACAGTTGCAACTTGATCTAGGTCTGATATCTCAAGATTTAGCCGATGATCACATTAAGATTTTGTCCGATCTGGATCTGCCAACTACTTACAAGCGTGAAAGTTGGTCGAAACTATTGGCACATATGGCAGTCGATAAAAAATCCCGCGGAAAGACCTTACGATTCGTTACCATTAGCGAGATCGGTAAGACTGAAAGACTGGAAAATCCAGACCCGCAAGTTCTCTATTCCGCGTTTGAAAAGGTGAGCTCATGAACGTTCTAGTAATCAATGGCCCTAATTTGGCACGACTAGATATTCGTGATTCTGCGATCTACGGAGATATGGCCTATCCGCAACTGGTTGCCCACATCAACGAGGCCGCGAAAACTCAAGGATTTTCAGCCGATGTACGTCAGAGTGATGATGAAGCGACGATCATTTCCTGGCTACACGAGGCTGCCGACAACAAGTTACCGGTAATCATCAACCCTGCCGCCTTTACACATTACTCATATGCAATACGTGATGCCGTTGAACTTGTGAAATCACCAGTTATTGAAGTTCATCTTTCCAACCCACTTGCTCGTGAAGAATTTAGACATACCTCGGTTATTTCTGGTGTAGCAAACGGAACTATTGGTGGCTTCGGTCCTAATTCTTATGTTCTCGCGCTTATCGCCTTGAAGGCGCTGCTCGCCTAAAAGTTCGGGTAAACTTGCCCACATCGCCTTCGAGAACCGAAGGCCAGCCGAGTTAGACCCAATTAACTTTGGTTCGCTGTTGGTTGAAAATAGTACGTCGAACGACGTGAACTGGAGTTTCTCGTGGCAACAACAAATGATCTCAAAAATGGCATGACTTTAGATATCGAAGGTCAGCTATGGACGGTAGTCGAGTTCCAGCACGTTAAACCAGGTAAGGGTCCAGCCTTCGTTCGCACAAAGCTAAAGCAAGTTATGACTGGCAAAGTTGTTGATAAGACATTTAACGCTGGCGTTAAAGTTGATATTGCAATACTAGAAAAGCGTGAAATGAACTTCCTGTACAAGGAAGGCGAAGATTTCGTATTTATGGATAATAAGACCTTTGATCAAATGAATATCTCTGCAGCAACTGTCGGCGAATCAGCCAAGTACATGTTGGAGAACACCGAAGCGATCGTTGCGATTCACGAAAATAACCCTCTCTATATCGAACTTCCAGCTTCTGTAACTCTTACTGTCACTTACACCGAGCCTGGACTACAAGGCGATCGTTCTTCAGGTGGAACAAAGCCAGCTACCGTCGAAACCGGAATTGAGATTCAGGTCCCGCTCTTTATCAAGCAAGATGAGAAAGTTTTGGTTGATACACGCGATGGGTCTTATTTGGGTCGCGCCAACTAGTGTCAGCTCGCAGCAAAGCTCGTAAACAGACTCTAGATATTCTCTACGAGTCAGATATTCGAGGATCAAACCCGCTAGATATTCTCACCTCACGTGATGTCACTGAAGAAGGACCTGATGCTCGTCCGATTCGTGATTACACGCGAGAGCTCATTACTGGAGTATCAGAACATCGCCGCAAAATTGATGAATTAATTGCTACCTATGCCCAAGGCTGGGATATGGATCGCTTGCCGGCGGTAGATCGAAATATCATGCGCTTGGCGCTCTTTGAAATTCTTTGGAGCGATGGATTAGCTGATGCGATTGCGATAGATGAAGCGCTGGTATTGGCAAAAGAGCTTTCTACCGATGAGTCTGCGGGATATATTCATGGAGTTCTTGGCCGTATCGCATCGATTAAAGATGGTTTGGCCCTGTAATTAAAATTTTTTCTGCAATCCATCTCTGAAGCAGATCATGTCCGGGCTTTCCAATAAGTAAAGTCAATGTATCAAAATCACTTTTGCGCAGTGATAAAACTTCGCCATTCCAATCTGATCTTCGAGCTGAAATAGCTTTTAGATATCTACTTAGAAAGACCAGATCGGTATCGCTGTAATGCTCGGCTAGATTGCTAATCTTGCGAAGATCGAAGACCATATCGAGCTCTGAATTTGTTGAAACTCTGGCTGACTCAGAAATCAGTTCAGTGACAGGTATATTAAATAAATTGGCGATCTCAATCGTGCGCGCCAGTGAGATCGCGCGGGTTCCGCGTTCATAAGAACCCATCACCACCGCCTTGATTCGTCCTTGTGATAGTTGCTCGATGTCATGGAGGGTAAGGGCGCGAGATTTTCGATATCTTCGGATTCGGGCGCTCACGCTCGATGGGGTTGGCTGAGTAAATGCGGCTTGGCTATCTCTTTGAGTCATTGCGCCAAGGTAGGTCAGTAGGCGAGTTCGGCCCCGTGGCTATCCACAGGGAGTCCTAATTTCGGTGTAATATCAGCCAACATCCTTTAACGACCCGTCCTGCGAGGCGGGGAAGGAGATTTACGATGAGTCTTGCCCTGCCTGCGCCAGATATAACGCGTGCAATTACCCGCATCTCCCATGAAATTCTGGAACGCAACTCTGGTTCTGAATCCATAACCTTGCTCGGAATTCCGACCCGTGGTGCCCATTTAGCAAAACGTATAGCTGCGATTATCGAAGGTATCGAAAAAGTTCCAGTCCAAGTCGGAACTCTCGATATCACCTTGCACCGTGATGATCTGCGGATGCGCCCGCCGCGAGCTCTAATGCCCACAGTGATTCCATCACTTGGTGTTGAAGGCAGAAATGTAATCCTGATCGACGATGTTCTCTACTCAGGCAGAACGATTCGAGCCGCCTTGGATGCTTTAGGTGAAATTGGTCGTCCAAAGAGCGTGCAGCTAGCAGTCCTTGTCGATCGTGGCCACCGTGAACTTCCTATTCGCGCAGATTTTGTTGGTAAAAACCTTCCGACCTCGGTTGATCAAAGCGTCGTGGTTCATCTAAGCGAACTCGATGGTAGCGATGAAGTTTTAATTGAAGGCGGTGCAAAATGAAGCATCTTTTATCGATCAACGATATTTCTAAAGCTGAAGCGATTGCGATTTTAGATACTGCACAAGAGCTAGCCCGCGTAAGCGATGGCCCAATGAAGAAACTTCCCACACTTCGTGGTCGCACGATTGTAAATCTCTTTGCCGAGGATTCGACTAGAACTCGTATCTCATTCGAAGCTGCGGCTAAGAGATTATCCGCTGATGTAATCAACTTTTCAGCAAAAGGTTCAAGTATTAGCAAAGGCGAATCTCTAAAAGATACGGCGCAAACTTTGCAAGCAATGGGAGCAGATGCTGTAATTATTCGCCACGGTGCATCCGGTGCCGCGCAGCGTCTAGCAGATTCGAAGTGGATGTCGGGCGCAGTTATTAATGCTGGCGACGGTACTCACGAACATCCCAGTCAGGCACTTCTAGATGCCTTCACTATCCGTAAGCATCTAGCGAAATCTGCGGAAGATTTGACTGGCATTAAAGTTGTAATCGTTGGAGATGTCCTGCATTCGCGAGTTGCTAGATCAAACGTTCTTCTACTCTCCAAACTAGGCGCGGATGTAACTTTGGTGGCGCCACCTACGTTGCTTCCAGTTGGTGTGGAAAGTTGGCCTTGCAATATTTCCTACGACTTCGACGCTGCGCTCGTTGGGGCAGATGCAGTAATGATGTTGCGCATTCAACTTGAGAGAATGTCTGAAATGTTCTTCCCGAACGCTCGTGAATATTCACGTTACTTTGGACTAAACGGTGATCGCGTAAAGTCTCTGAAACCATCAACACTGGTCATGCACCCGGGTCCGATGAATCGTGGTTTAGAGATCACTGCAGATGCTGCCGATGGAGCTCGATCAGTTATCGTCGAGCAAGTCTCCAACGGTGTCAGCGTACGAATGGCAATTTTATATATGTTGTTAGCAGGGGCTCCAGAGGGTGAGCTAATCGGAACCAATAGAGAGATGGGAGTTCTGTAATGAGCGCATCGAATTCAAATTTCCTATTAACTGGATTAACACTTTCTGATGGAACTTCCTCTGATATTCAGATTGCTGGGGGAGTTATCACCGCAATCGGAAAGTCACTTCCTAAGAATTCGGATGATCAAGTGATTAACTTCAATGGATCAGTTGTTCTGCCAGGGCTAGTTGATCTTCATACCCATCTGCGTGAACCTGGAAAAGAGGATGCTGAGACAGTCTTATCCGGTTCGATGGCGGCTGCGAAGGGCGGATACGTTGCAATTTCGGCGATGGCTAACACTTCGCCGGTTGCCGATACTGCTGGCGTGGTTGAACAAGTATTTGCACTCGGTCAAAGCGCCGGATTCGCAGATGTATTTCCGATCGGTGCAGTTACACAAGGTTTAAATGGAGAGGCGCTTTCGGAAATCGGTGCCATGGCTGATTCCAATGCACGCGTCCGAGTTTTTAGCGACGATGGAAACTGTGTCCACGATCCGCTAGTCATGCGCCGCGCACTGGAATATGTAAAGAAATTTGGCGGCGTAATTGCTCAGCATGCGCAGGAACCAAGCTTGACCAAAGGTGCACAGATGAATGAAGGTGAGATTTCATCTCGTCTTGGACTTAAGGGATGGCCAGCTGTTGCAGAAGAAGCGATCATCGCAAGAGATGTTTTATTGGCAGACCATGTGCAATCTCGTTTACATATTTGCCATTTAACAACGGCTGGAGGGGTTGAGATTATTCGTTGGGCAAAGGCGCGCGGTATTAATGTGACAGCCGAAGTTACGCCGCATCATCTGCTTTTGACAGACGAATCCGCAACAAGTTACGACCCAATTTTTAAAGTTAATCCGCCACTTCGCACACAACGTGACGTTGAAGCTCTACGGGAAGGACTGGCCGACGGCACTATCGATATCGTTGCAACTGATCATGCGCCGCATCCTGCCGAAAACAAAGAGTGTGAATGGCAAGAGGCCGCCTTTGGAATGCTTGGGTTAGAAAGTGCCTTATCGATCGTAAATCAGACTATGGTTCAAACCGGACTAATGAATTGGGAAAGCGTGGCCGATCGCATGAGTTATGCACCGGCTCGAATTGGACGATATGAGAACCACGGTCAAAAGATCGCCATTGGTGCGCCTGCACATCTAACTGTGATTAACCCGACCCAGACTTACCGCGTGGATCGCGACCTAGTTGCCTCGCGCAGTCGCAATACTCCGTTCCATGGAATGGAGTTAACTGGGGTAATTCAGGGAACTTTCTTCCGTGGCTTGCCCACCTTTCTCGCCGGCAAACTAACATCTATTCATAACCAAGCGATACAGAGCAATGGAATTCAAAACGAAGGAGGTACTGCCAAGTGAGTAAGGCATACCTCGTTTTAGATGATGGTCGAATATTTGAAGGAAAGCCTTGGGCTGCAACAGGTCGCACATTTGGCGAAGCGGTATTTCAAACAGGAATGACTGGTTATCAGGAGACTCTTACTGATCCTAGTTACCACCGCCAAGTTGTTGTGATGACAGCGCCCCACATCGGAAATACTGGAGTTAACTCTTTTGATAACGAATCTAAGAAAATCTGGGTTGCTGGATTCGTCGTAAGAAATCCCTCGACGCTGACGAGTAACTGGCGAAGTGAGAACGATCTGGAAGCAGAGTTAATCAGCCAAAATATCGTCGGCATACAAGGTATCGATACTCGAGCGCTTACGCGTCATCTCCGCGATCGCGGCGCGATGCGCGTTGGTATTTTTTCTGGTGAAGATTTATCGAAGGAAGAGATGGTTGTTGAGGTTAGAAAGACATCGCAAATGAGCGGAGCTTATTTGAGCGAAGATGTGTCAACAAAAGAGACTTATATAGTTCCCGCAATAGGCGATAAGAAATTCAAGGTTGCGGCTATTGATCTTGGCATAAAGGGCGCTACACCAAGGGCGCTTGCTCAAAGAGGCGTCGAAGTCCATGTTATGCCTTATAACGCAACGCTTGCAGAAATTTTGGCTATCAACCCGGATGGCGTTTTTCTATCAAATGGTCCGGGGGATCCAGCGACGATGAATGATGTTGTTGATCTTGTCCGAAATATCTTGCTAGAGCAAATTCCTATCTTCGGAATTTGTTTTGGGCACCAAATCTTGGGAAGAGCGTTGGGTTTTGAAACTTATAAATTGCAATTTGGTCATCGCGGCATTAACCAACCTGTTCTGGATAAACGCACTGGAAAAGTGGAGATCACCGCACACAACCACGGGTTTGCAATTAAAGCTCCCACTGAAGGTACATTCAATACAGTCTTTGGTGCAGGTGAAGTGACCCATGTTGGGCTAAACGATGGCGTTGTTGAAGGTTTGCAGTTGTTAGAACGTGGAGCATTTAGTGTTCAATACCATCCAGAAGCTGCCGCTGGTCCGCACGATGCGGCTTACCTTTTTGATCGCTTTATTGATCTGATGGTTGAGTATCCTCGAGCGAAGGTGGCTATCTAATGCCTCGCGATAATTCGATTAAAAGCGTTCTGGTAATTGGTTCTGGTCCAATTGTTATCGGCCAAGCTTGCGAATTCGATTACTCAGGAACTCAGGCATGTCGCGTACTTCGCGCCGAAGGAATCCGAGTAATTCTTGTAAATTCAAATCCTGCAACGATCATGACTGATCCTGAGTTTGCCGATGCAACATATATAGAACCGATTACCCCGGAATTTATCGAGAAAATTATTGCTAAGGAACGACCTGATGCAGTCCTTGCAACGCTTGGCGGCCAGACCGCGCTTAATGCGGCAATCGGACTTCATAAGGCCGGCACTTTGCAGCGCTATGGGGCGCAATTAATTGGCGCCGATGTAGATGCGATTGAACGTGGTGAGAATCGTGAAATATTCCGATCTATTGTTGAAAAAATCGGTGGAGAATCTGCTAAATCAATAATTTGTCACACGATGGAGGAAGTCATTGCCGGTGCGGCGATTCTGAATTATCCAGTCGTTATTCGCCCGTCATTTACGATGGGTGGTCTCGGATCAGGAATCGCTTTTGATGAAGAGAATTTGCGACAGATTGCCGGAGCGGGATTGCGCCATAGCCCAACCTCTGAAGTACTTCTAGAAGAATCTATTTTGGGTTGGAAAGAATATGAACTAGAAGTAATGCGAGATCATCTCGATAACGTAGTGATTGTCTGCAGTATTGAAAATATCGATCCGATGGGAGTCCATACCGGCGACTCAATCACGGTAGCACCAGCGCTTACGCTTACCGATGTTGAGTTTCAAAAGTTGCGTAATCTATCGATTGATATTATTCGCGAAGTAGGCGTTGCAACAGGTGGATGCAATATCCAATTCGCAGTCAATCCTGATAATGGGCGAATTATTGTCATCGAGATGAATCCTCGAGTTTCTCGATCAAGCGCCTTAGCTTCTAAAGCCACGGGTTTCCCAATCGCTAAGATCGCTACAAAATTGGCGATTGGATACACTCTTGATGAGATCAAGAATGACATTACCCAAGTTACGCCCGCATCTTTTGAACCAACGCTTGATTACATAGTTGTAAAGGCGCCACGTTTTGCATTCGAAAAATTTGCTGATGCAGATCCACGTCTAACTACGACGATGAAGAGCGTCGGCGAAGCGATGGCAATCGGTCGTTCTTTCCCAGAAGCGCTTATGAAGGCGCTGCGTTCCTTAGAGCGCAAGGAAGCAATCTTTACTTTCCCTAGTGATATATCCAAGATCGATCTTCCTCACCTTTTGAAAGCAATGACTATTCCAACGGAATATCGACTACAACAAGTTCAGCAAGCGCTCTGGGCCGGTGCTGCAATGGAGGATGTATTTAACGCAACCAAGATTGATCGCTGGTTCTTGCACCAACTACAAATTATCAATGAGCGAGCCCGCGAAATCGCCCAACCAGGTGAAATAAGTGAGGAGTTTCTCCGTAACGCTAAGGAGATGGGTTTCTCGGATCTGCAGATCGCTGCGCTTCGCGGCACCACTGATGAAGATATTCGCAAGGCGCGCTATCACTTTGGGGTACGACCGGTTTATAAGACTGTTGATACCTGCGCTGCCGAATTTGAAGCTTTCACTCCATATCATTATTCAAGCTATGAAGAAGAGACAGAAGTCCGTTCTCGAACTAAGCCTGCAGTAATAATTTTAGGCAGTGGTCCAAATCGTATTGGGCAAGGCATCGAGTTCGATTATTCATGTGTGCATGCCTCGTTTACCTTACGTGAAGCTGGTTTTGAAACGGTAATGATCAACTGCAACCCAGAGACTGTATCTACGGATTACGACACTTCAGATCGCCTTTACTTTGAGCCGCTAACACTTGAAGATGTTCTGGAAGTCGTTCATGCGGAAACACTTGCTGGACCAGTACTTGGAGTTATAACTCAATTGGGTGGTCAGACACCGTTAGGACTTGCCGCTGGTTTAAAGGCTGCTGGCGTAACAATTCTTGGCACATCTCCTGATGCGATCAACTTGGCAGAAGAACGTGGCGCCTTCGGTCAGGTTCTTGCAGAACAATCACTTCGCGCACCTGAGTTTGGAATGGCTGCTTCGCAGATGGAAGCGCAAGAGATTGCTACACGAATTGGTTACCCAGTTTTGGTTCGTCCCTCATTCGTATTGGGTGGCCGTGGTATGGAGATCGTCTATGACGATGCAGCGCTTGCGGGATTTATCTCTAGAGCCACCGATATCACTCCTGATCATCCAGTTCTGGTAGATCGCTTCTTGGATAGCGCTATTGAATTAGATGTCGATGCTCTTTACGACGGAGATGAGCTATTCCTGGGTGGAATTATGGAACATATTGAAGAGGCGGGAATTCACTCCGGCGATAGCGCCTGCGTTCTACCTGCGATGACAATTACACCTGCGCAGCAGAAAGCAATTAGAGAGGCAACTCTTAAAATCGCGCAAGGGGTCGGTGTACTTGGCCTGATAAATATTCAATTCGCGATGGCCGAAGATATTCTCTATGTTCTTGAAGCAAATCCGCGCGCGTCACGAACTGTTCCATTTGTAAGCAAAGCTACTGGCGTTGCACTTGCTAAGGCTGCGGCGCGTATCTCTATGGGAACAAAGATCTCCGAACTTCGCGGCGAAGGACTTCTGCCCGCCAGTGGTGACGGTGTAGCAAAAGGAATCTCAGTAAAAGAAGCGGTACTTCCCTGGAACCGTTTCCGACGTACAGATGGACGTGGGGTTGACGCAGTTCTGGGGCCAGAGATGCGCTCCACTGGTGAGGTAATGGGTATCGCTGAAAGTTTCGGCGAAAGCTATGCAAAGAGTCAGATCTCTTCTTTCGGTCCACTACCTAAAACCGGAACAGTGTTTATCTCGCTCGCCGATAAAGATAAGAGCGCCGGTCTTGCGCCCGCCCGTGCATTCTTGCAGTTAGGATTTAAATTGATTGCAACTGGTGGCACAGCTGATTTCTTAGCAAAGAACGATATTTTGTCGCAGAAGATCCGTAAGAATTCGGAAGGTACAGGACCTCTAGGGGAGCGAACTATCGTCGAACTACTAAATAGTGGAGAGGTTGATTTAGTTATCAACACCCCAGTAGGCCGTGGAACCCGCGCTGATGGTTGGGCGATTCGTACCGCTGCAGTTCAACGTTCTATTCCGTGCATAACAACTACGGCAGGGTTTAGCGCCGCAGTTGAAGGTATTAAAGCGTTACAACGTGGTGAGTTATCTGTTCTTCCAATTCAAGAGTGGCTCAAGAAATAATGTCGACTATAAACCGCGGGGCATCCCATATCAGCGCCACAGTTCTTGGCAATAAACGAGTTGGCCAGTATCACCAGATCTTGTTGGGTGTGGGTGAGCTAGTTAAGAGTTGTCGTCCCGGAAATTTCGTGGCAATTAAAGTTGGCGGAGATACATCACGCATGGTTCTACGTCGCGCGTTTGCTATTTCGCGAGTGTCAGAAAGTGCCTCATTCGGTGGGACCATGGAGTTAATTGTTGCTCCACACGGCAGCGGTTCGCAGTGGCTATGTTCGCAACCCGAAGGTGCAGAGGTAGATATCGTCGCACCCCTAGGAACCGCATTCGGAATCCCAACAGCGCCTGTCAAAGCGCTATTAGTTGGCGGAGGTTATGGTTCAGCGCCACTCTTTGGCCTAGCAGAAGTATTGAAAGCGCGCGGATGCAAAGTCGATATGTTGTTGGGTGCATCCACTGGTGGAAAGATTTATGCACCGATGGAAGGTAAGCGCTCTGTAAATTCTCTAAAGATTTACACCGAAGATGGAACTATGGGAGAAACCGGACGCGTGACGGAGCCGATCGTAGATCTGATTTCTTCTGGCGCTGTTGATGTTATCTATTCTTGCGGTCCAATGGGAATGCTCTCTGCCATTTCGAAATTGACCGAAGGTACGGATGTAGTTCACCAGTGCGCTGTTGAAGAAGCGATGGCTTGTGGAATTGGTATCTGCATGACTTGTGTATTGCCGGTTAAAGGCGAGGATGGCACGATTTCAATGTTACGTTCTTGTATCGACGGTCCAGTAATGGATGGTGCCGATGTCCAATGGCATTTAGTCGGACAAACTCCGCAGGTGCATTCATGACCGTAATTAACTCAGATACCTTCGATTTTTCTACAACTCTTGGTAATGCTTACTTTGCAACACCGATTTTTACAGCAAGTGGATGTGCTAGTTCTGGCAAAGAGTTAGCGCAGTTCTTCCCGCTACGAGATATAGGTGCAGTTGTAACAAAATCTGTTATGAATAAGCCGCGCCATGGCCGCCCAACGCCGCGCATGGCTGAAACTCCTTCTGGAATGTTAAATTCGATTGGCCTGCAAGGCCCTGGCATCGATGCTTTCTTGGCGAAGGATGTTCCATGGTTGGTTGAGGAAAAGGCGAGAGTAATTGTTTCGATCGCCGGAGAGACTGTCGAAGAGTATGCAACGCTAGCTCGCAAAGTACGTTCCACGCCTGGGATTAGCGCACTCGAAGTCAATATTTCTTGTCCTAATGTTGAAAATCGTGGGTTGGTTTTCGCTTGCGATCCGGATGCTTCGCGTCGAGTGATAGATGGCGTACGAAGAATAATCGGGGGAGATCTACCAATAATTGCGAAGTTATCTCCTGATGTAACCGATCTTCCTTCGATTGCATCAGGCGTTATCGAATCAGGTGCAGATGCGCTGGCTCTGATCAATACAGTTTTAGGAATGGTTATCAACGTTGACACGATGCGCCCGCATCTGGGAGGTAAGACGGGAGGGCTTTCTGGTCCAGCCATTCGCCCCGTTGCCGTTCGTGCGATTTATCAAGTTCATCAAGCGTTACCGAATGTACCGATTCTTGGTATGGGTGGCGTTTCTTCCGGCCGCGACGCCTTTGAATTAATTCTCGCAGGTGCTTCGGGAATATCAGTCGGAACGGCAAGTTTTGGAAATCCGCATGCGTTGATTGATATTCAAAATCAACTCAAAGATATTCTGATTTCTAAAGGCTTTCCTTCGCTAAAGTCGGCAATTGGCTACGCGCACAGATCGGAAGGTTTATGAAAGCCCCAATTATTTTGGCCGTTGATACATCAGATTTTGATACCGCGCTTGCTTGGATTGAAAATACCAAAGATTCCATCGCTGTTTACAAATTGGGACTTGAGTTCTATTTGAATTTTGGAAGCGTTGGCGTATCTCGCATAATCAAGGAGACGGGAGCCGAAATATTTTTAGATCTGAAACTCCACGATATTCCGCACACTGTTGCCGGAGCAGCCAACGCGATTTCTCATTTATCGCCTAAATTCCTAACAGTTCATGCAAGTGGTGGAAGAGCGATGGTGAAGGCAGCTGCGGATGCGGTTCCAAAGGTTTCTGTTACTGCAGTAACTATCCTCACCTCACTGTCTGAAGAAGATTTATTTGAAATTGGCTATGCCAGCCCCGCACTGGAAAGCGCTGTTGCGCTGGCGAAGATGGCAGTTGATGCAGGTGCAAAAGCGCTGGTTTGTTCTCCGCTGGAAACTGCTGCCATTCGAAGTGCCGTTGGAACAGAGCCAATTATCATCACACCAGGTGTCCGCCCTCTCTCTGAGGTCGGAAGCGATGATCAAAAACGAACAATGACTCCAAAGGATGCGATCGCACAAGGTGCCAACTTTGTTGTTATTGGCAGACCAATTACCTCTGCTTGGGTAAACGGAGCAGATGCAATACGCGACAAGGCCGCCCTAATTGCAAGTGAAATTCTCGGTAACTAGAGTTTTCTTATGCCGACCCCTCCTCAGTTAACACCTGCACAGCGAGCGGCTGCACTAGCAAAATCGACTGCCTCCAGACAGGTTCGAGCCGCTATCAAGGCGCGCGTAAAAGCGGGTGAACTTTCGTTATCAGCGATTCTAACTTTGGCGGTAAATGATGAAGCGATTGCAAAGATGCGAGTTGTAGAACTCCTTGAATCCTTCGCCGGAGTGGGTAAAGTCCGCGCCCTTGCGATTCTAGAAAAGTTAAATATTTCTGCGACTCGCAGGATTCAAGGTCTCGGAGTTTCACAGCGCGAGAACTTGTTGAAGGAATTTCCAGACCGTGTAGCAGCGGCGCAACGTGGAAAGTTATTGGTGTTATCCGGGCCAGGGGGAGTTGGTAAAAGTACCGTAGCAAAATCACTCCGTGAGTCTGATGCATTCTGGGTAAGTATTTCTGCCACCACTCGAACCGCGCGCCACAATGAAGTAGATGGTGTTGACTACTTTTTCTACACGGATGAGGAATTCGATAACGCAGTTAAAAGTGCGCTCTTCTTAGAGTGGGCCAATTTTGCAGGAGCGCGTTACGGAACCCCGCGCAAACCGGTCGAAGATGCACTGCGCGATGGTAAAAACGTTCTATTGGAAATTGAAATTGCGGGAGCCAAGCAAGTAAAGGAGCGCGCACCAGAAGCGGTGTTAATTTTTCTACAACCTCCATCTTGGGAAGAACTCGTATCTCGCTTGGAAGGCCGCGGAACCGATTCACCGGAACGTAGGGCGGCAAGGCTGGAATTGGCCCAAGAAGAGCTGGCTCAAGCGGGTTTCTTTGATATTTCGCTGGTAAATGAGCAAGTAGAAGAGGTTGTCGCTCACCTGATATCATTGGCGACTTCGCAGTAAATTATCGAAAGGCTTAAAATGGACGGCATCACTAATCCACCAATCGACGAACTTCTCGAGAAGAGCGGTTCGAAGTACAGCCTTGTTCTCTACGCAGCTAAGCGCGCTCGTCAAATTAACGCTTACTATTCACAGCTTGGTGAAGGCCTCCTCGAATACGTCGGTCCGCTAGTTGAGACCCACGTACACGAAAAGCCATTGTCGATTGCACTTCGTGAAATCAACGAAGGACTTTTGACGATTGAAAATCTCGAACCAACCGCTTAATTAACTGCAAATAAGTCCCAACCATGGCGCGCGTTCGAGAGGTTATTCTCGGCGTCGGTGGAGGAATCGCAGCCTATAAGTCGTGCGACTTACTCCGTCGTCTGCAAGATCGTGGATATCTAGTCACAGTCGTTCCAACGCCTTCCAGTTTAAATTTTGTAGGAGCCGCCACGTGGGAAGCGCTCTCTGGCCGACTTGTCACAACTCAAGTTTGGGAACGGGTAGACGAGGTTAGGCATATCTCGTTAGCTAAACAGGCCGATTCTGTAATCATCGCTCCAGCTACTGCAGATCTAATTGCCAGAATTGCTGCTGGTCGTGCCGATGATTTGTTAACTAATTTAGTTTTAGCGGTGGATCTTCCAATTTTAGTTGTCCCTGCAATGCATCCTCAGATGTGGCTCGATCCAGCAACACAGTCAAATGTCCAGACTCTGCGCAACCGGGGTTTTACCGTTATGGAACCCGAAGTTGGTCGATTAACTGGAGATGATATTGGACCGGGAAGATTTCCTGAGACTGATTCAATCATTGAGAGCTTCGAAAGGGTGATCGAGGTCAAGAAGGATTTACTCGGCAAGAAAGTTTTGGTCACCGCTGGTGGTACCAGAGAAGCTATAGATCCCGTTAGATACATTGGAAATCGTTCTAGTGGCAGACAAGGTTCCGCCGTTGCAAGTGCAGCACTTAGCCGCGGCGCAGATGTAACTTTAATTCTGGCAAATTCTCAACTATCTGAAAAGGAAGAGAAATCCTTGGAGGGAATCAACGTTATTCGCGTCGATACAGCGCTAGAGATGTATACCCATCTAGAGATTGAATTTCCTAAGTCAGATCTTTTAGTGATGAGCGCAGCTGTTGCAGATGCTAGACCGTCGCAAGTTTCAGATGGAAAGATAAAGAAGGGCGATCTTCAAAGCATTGAACTGACTCAGAACCCAGATCTCCTAAAGTCAATTGCAGAGATTCGCAACGGCCAGATAATCATTGCTTTCGCCGCAGAAACCTCACTCGATCTTGAGGTCGCTAAGGCTAAGTTGGCGGCAAAGGGCGCTAATATTCTCTATCTAAACGATGTTTCTAAAGGTGCGATTTTTGGTTCGACCAAGACTCAAGGAATCATCATTACGAGCAATGGCGCTCAAATCGAAGTACCCAATACAAGCAAGGACGCGCTGGCCGATCTTCTCCTCGACCAAGCCCTTATTCAGTTAGGTTAAGCCCATGTCAAAACGTCTCTTCACCTCCGAATCTGTTACCGAAGGCCATCCAGATAAGATCGCCGATCAAATTTCCGATGCGATCCTCGATTCACTACTTTCTCAGGATCCAGCCAGTCGCGTTGCGGTAGAAACTTTAATCACTACCGGTCAGGTTCACGTTGCTGGTGAAGTAACAACAAACGGGTATGCCGATGTAATGGGAATCGTTCGCGACACCGTTATAGGAATTGGATACGACTCTTCAGTTAAGGGTTTTGATGGAAATAGCTGCGGCGTGTCAATCTCTATTGGTCAGCAATCTCAGGATATTGCGCAGGGCGTAGATGATGCCTACGAGAACCGCGTTGCATCTTCGGTTGATCCACTAGATCTACAAGGTGCGGGTGACCAAGGGCTAATGTTTGGTTACGCATGCGATGACACTAAAGAGTTGATGCCACTTCCAATTTGGTTGGCCCACGAGTTGGCGCAACAACTTTCCAAGGTTCGTAAATCAGGAGCGCTTCCATATCTCCGCCCTGATGGAAAAACCCAAGTAACTATTGAATACGATGGCGATAAAGCCGTAGCGCTGGATACCGTTGTTATCTCAAGCCAACATGCTGAAGATGTTGATGTTGCAAAGAAGTTGACTCCTGAAATTATCGAACAGGTAATCGAACCAGTTCTTTCAAAGATCGATCTGCCACGTAAAGATATGCGCACTCTCATCAACCCAACCGGTCGTTTCGTAATTGGCGGTCCGATGGGGGATGCCGGTCTTACCGGACGCAAAATTATCGTAGATACTTATGGCGGCATGGCTCGTCACGGTGGAGGAGCGTTCTCCGGTAAAGATCCTTCAAAGGTAGATCGTTCTGCTGCCTATGCAATGCGTTGGGTTGCCAAGAACGTAGTAGCTGCTGGACTTGCCCGCCGTTGCGAAGTGCAGGTTGCTTATGCCATCGGTAAGGCGCAACCAGTTGGAGTCTTCGTTGAAACTTTTGGTACCGAGACTGTTCCAGTACAGAAGATTCAAGATGCGGTTACAACCGTTTTCGATCTTCGTCCAGCGGCAATTATCCGCGACTTAAATCTCTTGCGTCCGATTTACTCACAAACTGCTGCCTACGGCCACTTTGGTCGCGAACTTCCAAACTTCACTTGGGAATCAACTTCGCGAGTAGATGCGCTTCGCGCAGCCGTTAACTAATAGGAAGTAACGCCGTGTCGACGGCACGTCCGCTTCGATTAAAGAGGCAAGAAGCGGCGCGCCCGGATTCATTTGAGGCGGTTTCCGAACCTTATGTGAAGGTATGGGTCGACAACTCGGTAAGTCATCTCGATGGAACATTTGATTACTTAGTTCCTGAACGATTAAGCGATCAAATTCAAGTCGGCATCCGCGTCGGCGTTCCCTTCGCAGGACGCGATGTCGAAGCGCTGGTTTTAGAACGCTCCAGCGAAAGCGAAATCACCAATTTAAAGTTCGTCTCATCTGTGATTTCAACTGAAATTGTTGCGACACTGAAGTTGATTTCATTAGTCAGAACCGCATCGAGGCGATGGATTTGCCATCCTTATGACTTTCTCCGATCAGCCATACCTGTGCGAGTGGCTGCTGTCGACAAATTATTTGCGAATAAACAGAGCTCGAAGACGCATGGCTTGCCAAGCGTTGGAGGCGAGACAAAGAGAACTTATCTGCACCTACAACCACATGAAGATTCACTCAAGAAGCTCGCAGATTTCGCCATAAAGGAATCAGATAAGGGTTCAGTTCTGATAGTCCTTGCTGAAGAACGTGAAATGTCAGAAATTTCCCACTTGTTACCCGAAGAGACAATCGTCCTATCCTCGACGCTTTCCAGAACGATGAGATATTCCAATTACTTGAGGGCTTTGAATACCTCTAAATCAATCGTCATTGGAACCAGAAATGCGATCTTTGCTACACCACCAGATCTACAAACATTGATTATTTTCCGCGAGAATTCACAGTCTCTCTATGAACCAAGACATCCCGGTTGGAATGTTCGCGATATCGCCCTGCTGCGAGGCGAGCAAGAGTCTTTGAACCTTTACTTCGTTGGATATTCACCTTCTTTGGAAATGGCGCGGTTGATCGAAAGCAGAGAAGTAAAATTTCTCAGTAAGAAAGTACGCTTGAAAGTGACGACTTATACGCCGAAAGGCTCGGAGTTATTACCCGATCGAATCTTCACACCTATTCGAAGCGCTCTAAGAGATGGTCCTGTTTTATTCCTTGTTCCGAAAAAAGGTTATGCAAGTGCGTTAATGTGTAAGAAATGTAAGAACTTGGCCACCTGTGCTTGCGGAGGAAAACTCTCCCGCAGAAGTCAGGGCGCCCCGCCCGAATGTGTTCATTGCGCAAAGATATATACCCCTTGGGTTTGTAATTGGTGTAGTGAAGATAAATTGGTTCTTCTCGGCCGAGGCGCAATACGCCACGGGGAAGAGATTGGGCGCGCTTTTCCTGGATATGTAGTTGTAAATTCAGATGCAGACACAACAGTACGAGAGCTATCACAGCGCAGGTCATTGGTCATAGCAACGCCCGGAATGGCCCCACGTTATACAAATGGTTACAGCGCC
>CAFBNQ010000003.1_pt1 | contig 21958 bp, 22 predicted proteins | sample 7269301 | NCBI WGS metagenome assembly CAFBNQ01 (sample SAMEA6814099, study PRJEB35770) | freshwater metagenome | biome: Freshwater; feature: Freshwater reservoir; material: water | place: Czech Republic | collected 2017-07-26 | depth 30m m
CAGAGTTCGATAACGGCAGTGATATCTCGCTTAGCGCCGCCAACCGCAGCAATTACTTCAGCGACATCGAGCCGTCCTTCACCGAGCGCCGTGCCCCGAACGGTAAATCCCATCTGCCCATTGGTGCGAACTATTTCAAAATCTTTCATGTGAACATTTATTGCACGCGGTGCCAAGGCCGGGATTACTGTATTGGGAGCTTCAACTGCACCGAGTGAGTTAACGGTATCTAGACAGATACCTATCCAATCAGGCCCAGCCTTGTCGATGATCTCGTTAAATTCGGCGCAGGTTAAACGATCGTGATTTTCAATCGCTAATTTAATTCCAGCAGATTTAAATTCAGCCTCAAATGGTTTAAGCAGTTCAACAATCTCAGTGATGCTTGGTTCATGTCCTTTGCTATCTATAACTACTCGCAAGATCGGAGAACCCAGTAATTGAGCAATACGTAGAAAATTTGAGATGTTTTCAGATTTAATTCCGCGAGTGCCAACTTCTATAGCGATTCCATAAACATCAGCTTGCGTCTTTAGTTTTAATAACTCGTCATCGCTAAGCCCGCCGATCGGCAAGTTATCGGCAATTTGAAGTACATCTGCCTTTAAATCGTGAGCGCGCTCCAACAGCTCAAGTGCGCTCATCGACACTGGATGTTCAGGCTCGATTCCGCCGATCGTCCAAGGAAAGGTGAAACTGGAAATACCAAGTTTCATTTAATTACTTATCTCCACCGGTTATTTGCTTAACGCTCGCGAGCACATTTTCAGGCTTAAATATGGCATCCCAATCGTCACGGAAGAGCGAACCTTGCGCGTGCTTTAGCGCCATAAGTGCGCCATCCGATAACTTCCAGTTAAGTTCTTCAAATAATAAAGCGATGCTGATCTGTAGATGTCCCATGCAGAAATCTTTTGCAGCAGCTTCGGGAACACCGAGATCGATAACTTTTTGCAGACCTTGAGTGATCACTTCTACACAGCCATTGATTAGAGTTTCGCTAAGCGCTGGTTCAAGTAGCGCCATCTGCTGAACTGTAATTCGGTGGCTTGCGCTAATTGGCGCAAACATTTCAGTTGCAATTGTTTCCACAAGATCTGCTTCTTCTTCAGTTCCCCAGGCGATTGCAAATACCAACGCTTGTGTTGCAAGACCGCCGCCCCAGTAATCGCGACGTGCTGCCGGATCTGTTTCACCGAGCAGACTAAAAACTGGCGGATGAGTTGGGTGACAAACAAAGCAAGAGATATCCGCGCGATGTTTGACGCGGTCTGCGGCGATTGCCGCTGGATCAAGAAAGAGAATCTTGGTTCCGGGATCCAACTTGGGAACAACTTCATCCGAAATTTGGCGAACAAGTGCGTCGGGAGTTGTAAAGATGACTACATCGGTTCCCTTTAGCGCATCATCTAATTCCATAACTGTATGACCAGCTTCGCGAATGCGCGCTTGACCAGCTTCCGATTTTTCGACGAAGCGCAGCTCGTACTTCTTTGTATCAAGAAGTGGCTGGGTAACTCGGTTACCCATTTTGCCGCCAGCGCCCAAAATCGTAATGACAGTCATGGAAACTCCTTCAATTTAATATCAGTTAACTTTTTCAACTCTAGCAGCAGCGAATATCCCTGCGGTAGGCTCCTCGGGTGCCAGATTCAATGAGCGATTTAGCTAATAAGTATGTAATCGGTGTTGATTACGGAACCCTTTCCGGTCGCGCTTTATTAGTGCGGGTATCCGATGGAACCGAAATTGCCACTGCGGTTTACGAATATCCGCATGCAGTCGTCGAAGATAAATTGCCAGCATCCGGTGCAAAGTTGCCACCTGATTGGGCGCTCCAGGTTCCATCAGATTATGTAGATGTTTTAAAAATTACAGTTCCTGCAGTTCTTAAAGAATCAGGCATCGATCCTAAATCTGTCATCGGGATAACCACAGATTTCACCGCTTGCACAGTTCTGCCAGTAAAGAGCGATGGCACCCCACTTTGCGAACTTCCCGAATTTTCCAAGAACCCACACGCTTTCGTAAAATTATGGAAACACCACTCTGCGCAACCACATGCAGATCGCATAAACGATCTTGCCCATTCACGGAAAGAACCTTGGATCTCTCGCTACGGTGGAAAGATTTCATCCGAATGGGAATTCGCTAAAGCGCTACAGGTCTTGGAAGAAGCTCCTGAGATTTACCAAGCAATGGATAAATGGGTGGAAGCAGCTGACTGGATTATTTGGCAACTCTGCGGCAAGTACGTACGCAATATCTGCACCGCTGGTTACAAAGGTATTTACCAAGATGGAAAGTATCCAACGAAAGAGTATTTAGCAGCTTTGAATCCAAAGTTTGAAAACTTTATTGGTGAAAAGTTAGAGCATGAGATCGGCGCACTTGGCGCATCTGCCGGAACGCTTACCGCTGAGGCAGCAAAGTGGACTGGCCTTCCCGAAGGAATTGCAGTTGCAGTAGGAAACGTGGATGCTCACGTAACTTCAGCGGCAGCAAATGCAGTTAACCCAGGCCAAATGGTTGCGATCATGGGCACTTCAACTTGCCACGTTATGGTCTCCGAAAAATTTGCCGAAGTACCTGGCATGTGCGGCGTTGTAGATGGCGGAATCATCGATGGTGCACTCGGTTACGAAGCCGGACAATCAGGCGTTGGCGATATCTTCGGTTGGTTTGCCAATAATTACGCACCAGCCGAATACACCGCAGCAGCTGCGGCAAAAGGCGCTGATATTCATACCTATCTATCTGATCTAGCTAGCGCACAGCCTGTTGGCGCTCATGGATTGGTTGCTCTCGATTGGCAGAGCGGAAACCGTTCAACGCTCGTTGATCATCAACTGTCAGGCTTGATTATGGGGCTAACGCTTTCAACAAAGCCTGAAGAAATTTATCGCGCAATCGTTGAATCAACTGCTTACGGTGCGCGCAAAATCGTGCAGACCTTTAACGAATCTGGTGTGCCGGTAAAGGAATTTATCGCCGCTGGTGGGCTGATTAAAAACAGTTTCGTAATGCAGATCTACGCAGATGTTTTAAATATGCCGATCACAATTATTAAATCTGCTCAAGGTCCGGCACTTGGTTCAGCAATTCATGCGGCGGTAGCGGCTGGTGCATATAAAGATGTGCAAACCGCTGCGGCAGCGATGGGTGGAGTCGCTAGCGAGCGTTACCAGCCAAATCCAGCGAATGCGAAGGTTTATAACGATCTTTATAAGCATTACAACGATTTATATGAAAGCTTCGGCCACAATGGTGCGATGCATTCACTACGTGCGATCCGTGATCGTGCACTCACATCTGCGGAAGGAAAGTAATGAGTTCCGATAAAGATTTGCGCGAAAAGGTTTGTAAGTTAAATATAGATCTACAACGATATGGACTAGTCGCCTGGACTGCTGGAAATGTTTCTGAACTAATGTCAGATGGCAAAAGATTTATGATCAAGCCGAGCGGCGTTAGCTACGAAGATTTGAAACCGTCACAGATGATCATTTGTGATCTTGATGGAAATGTCTTAGAAGGCGATCTTTCACCTTCAAGTGATACCCATACCCATGCCTATATTTATCGCAACATGGAAGGCGTTGGCGGAGTTGTTCATACGCATTCAAATTACGCGGCAGCTTGGAGTGCAATCCACAGTTCAATTCCATGTGCACTAACTGCGATGGCCGATGAGTTTGGTGGCGAAATTCCACTCGGACCATTTGCACTTATCGGCAACGATGCAATCGGCAAAGGTGTGGTCGAAACCCTTACAGGACACCGTTCTTCTGCAGTAATTATGAAGAACCATGGCGTATTTTCAATCGGCAAAGATGCAACAGCAGCAGTTAAATCTGCGGTGATGTGTGAAGATGTTGCGAAGACGACTTGGATCGCCAAGACTCTTGGAAACTTGCAATTAATCGATCAAGAGAGCGTCGATAAGTTGTATGACCGCTATCAAAATATCTACGGCCAACGCGGAAAATAAGCGTATCCAAATAGAAATTTCGGTTGTAGCAACGGTTGTGGGAGAATTTGCCTATGGCCAATGATGAACGCTTAACCCTCTCGGTCGACTGCGGTGGACTCTTTCTTAAGAGCTGCGTACTCGATGAGTCGGGCACAATGCACTCAAAGCCGAGTCGAATTGAAACCCCATATCCACTTTCTCCGGATCGTTTCATCGAAACTATAAAAGGTATTTCAGATTCACTTCCAACGACATATCGCGCAACAGTTGGTATGCCCGGAATGATTCGCCACGGTGTGGTTATCTCTACTCCGCATTACATGACCAAAGCTGGCCCTCGCACAAAAATTGATCCAGAACTCCAAGAACAGTGGAGCGGATTCGATATGCAGAATGCGTTAACTAAGAAGTTAGAAATGCCGACACGTGTATTAAACGACGCCGAAGTTCATGGCGCCGGAATTATCTCTGGCTCTGGATATGAAGTAGTGATCACGCTTGGTACCGGACTTGGTTTTGCAATCTTTTACGGTGGATCACTTTCTCCACATATTGAGTTTTCACATGCTCCAGTGCGTCGCGCAACTACTTATGACACATGGATTGGTGAACACGAACGTCGTCGTCTTGGAAATGCTTTCTGGTCACGCCGTATCCGCGCAATGGTTGATGAGCTTCGTCCAGTATTTATGTGGGATCGCCTTTACATCGGCGGCGGAAACGCGCGTTGCATACGCCAGGCAGATCTTGATCGCATGGGTGATGAAGTCGTAATCGTTCCGAATGCCGCAGGCGTGGCCGGCGGTGTTCGTGCGTGGACGCTTGAGCAGTACAAGTAATTAATTATTTAGTTTAAAAATCCCTGCAGCTATGCCTGCAAATTGTGCAGCTCCAGTCGCGCCGGCCTCTGTTGCATCGGAAACTTTATAACTTCCAAATTGTTTATTTTTCGCACTGGCGATCATGGGATTCTTAATCCATCCACCAGCAATGACAACATCTCCGGCTTTACCCGTGAATTTTTCTATGAGTGCAACCATTTGTGCGGAGTCGTCGATCAAATGTTCAGTGGTTGCCCGAAAGAGCGCCGCTGGTGAGACCGCATCATCGAGATTGGTAACTGAAAGTCCGTGATAATCATTTACAACTCGCATAGCGCTAGCTGATGGATCAATTTTTAGGGCAGCTTCACCAAGTGCGATTTTTTCATCGCGTGTAGATACACCAACCAGCGAACAAACTCTTTCAAGAGTTAACCCTGTTGGAAGCGCACCAAGTAAAGTGAAATGATCTGCGATTACTGAACAACTCAAACCTACATTCGCCGCAGCGAGTTCAGCAATTGCTTCGCGTGAAAGTGGTTTCTTGAAGGTACGTAGTAGCGCTTCTGCGGTTCCCATCGAATCAAAGAGCGAACCTTCATTAATGGCACCGCAGTAATAAGCGGCGGTGAAGTGATCATGTCCGGCAATCGTTATTACTGCACCACGTAACACCTCAGGTGCTTCATTATTTACAAATCCGATTGGCTCGCCCGCAACAACTAAGCGCGCTAAGAAATCTTCGCCGCCACCGACTAGCGCCATTGCTTCGCGCCACGGTGCGCGGGCTTCAACATCAAAGAAACCAGTGCGGCTAACTAGTGAAAGCTCATTGACTAATTCTGAACCTAAACAATAAGCGACCCATTCAGGTGCAGAAAGAAAATGTTTCGCTTTGCGACTTTCGGGAAATTCTTTATTAAGCCAGAGAGTCTTGGAAATTGAAGCGATTTCATTTACCAAAGTTCCGGTGCGTGCTCTAAATTCAAAGTCACCCAGTTCGTTAATTATTGGTTCGGTAATTCCGCGAGGATCATGCCAAGCCATTCCGGGGGCCAACGGATTGCCATCACCATCTATCAAAACACCAGTTTCGCTAAAGCCGGTAAAGCCGATTGCCGCAACCTTGCCGCCCGCGCTTTCAGATGCCTTTGCTGCAACCGCTATTACAGTCTTAGCCAAAAGCAACATATCTATATCGCTGGTGTTCTTTTCATGGCGCCAAGGAGTTGGTTCTGCGTATTCTGCAATAACTTTTAAATCGAGATCAGTGGCGACCGCTTTGATGCGCGAGGTGCCAACATCGACCCCGATAAGTATCTGCTGAGACATTTTTATTTGTTAACAGCGGCGCTTACGGCGCTACGCGCGCCAATTCGGCAAGCGGTGGACGACATACGATTGCATTTGCGCCGGTAAAGGTAAATGCACCAGCGCTAAATGGAATTACAACAGCATCGCCTTTGGTAATTTCCATTTCTGGCGCGCTAGCAAATGAAATTGATCCTGAACCATCTAATACAAGGGCGACCGCAAATCCTGCTGGGAAATCTCCTGTACCTGGAGCTAAATGAGCGCGGAAGTAACCATCTGATTTAAGCGGGAGCACTGAGCGAAGCGCGCCACCAGAGAAGACGTTATGGGTAATTAGCGATTCAAATTCCGCATCACCAAGTGGTTCCAGCATGAGTGCATCTGTAACTGTCTCGAAACCTAATCCGAGGTGGCCATCTTTTATGCCATCTACTGCAAAACCTTCCCATTCAAGAAGCGCAGATAAATCTGTTGGTTCTTGAAGTTCGAGAACAAATATTCCAGCATCAATCGCATGTGCAACCCCCGCTGGAACAAGAACAGCATCGCCAACCTGAACTTCAGTACGACGTAGTGATGCAAGCAGCGCTGCTGAATCTTGTGCGCGAACTAACTTAAGAAGGTCATCTTTATTTTGAGTTTCGGCAAAACCTAAGCCAACTCCAGAACCAGCAGGTGCTTCCAAGATAATCCATGCTTCGGTTTTACCGTGATCTAAACCAAGATGAGTCTTCGCAAAAGCTTTATTTGGATGGTAGTGAACCGGAAGGCGTTGATCGGGATCTAGTAACTTAATTAATATTTCAGTGCTAAGTCCAAAGTTTTTAACGTGATCGGCTCCAAGCCAACCGTCGGCATCGTTCTTAATCGCATCGCGTAACAAAGTGCCATCGCTTAACCTTGATAACCCTTGCTCTGCTTCGCCGAATCGAGTTGTGATCGAACCGATCCACTCTTCGGGACGCATTGGTCCACCAGGACCGTGACGCAAGGCGCCGATGCGATTTCCGCCGCGATAGAAGTGATCGAATTGATTTGATGGGAGCTTTGCGGGGGTGGTTGAACTCTGTGACATGGTTCTAGACTACTTGCAGGGTTCGAGAAATTACCAGTGAAAATGGAGTTACTTAATGTCTGATGTATCAATTCGCCTCAAGCGCTTATTTAATAATGGACGCTGCTTCGATATCGCAGTTGACCATGGCTTCTTTGGCGAAGGAACATTTCTAGCAGGCATTGAAGATATGGGCGCCGCCGTAAACACCTTGATTGAGGCCGCGCCAGATGCAATCCAATTAACCCTAGGGCAAGCCAAACTCCTACAAAATAATCCAAACCCTCATAAACCATCACTCGTTCTCCGCACAGATGTGGCAAATGTTTATGGCAAGGTAATTCCAGATCATTTATTTAGCATCCTTCTTGAAGAACCAGTACTTCAAGCAGTTCGGTTAGATGCTGCGATTGTGGTTGTTAATCTCCTTGATCTTCCTGGGCGCCCAGAACTTCGTGATGCCTGCATTCGCAACATCATGACTCTTAAAGCGCAGTGCGAGCATTACGGAATGCCTTTGATGGTTGAGCCGTTGGTAATGAAAGATGCAACCACAGGCGGATACACATCAGATGGCGAGCTCGAAAAAGTTGTTCCACTTGTACGCCAAGCAATTGAACTTGGTGCAGATGTAATTAAGGCTGACCCAACAGATAACGCGGCTGATTATCACCACGTGATTCAAACAGCAGGCTCAGTTCCAGTTCTAGTTCGTGGCGGCGGACGAGTATCTGATGAAGAGCTGCTAAATCGCACCGCAGAAGTTCTAAAACAAGGCGCGGCCGGAATTGTTTATGGTCGAAATATCATCGCTCATCCAAAACCAGCGAAGATGACACAGGCGCTGATGGCGATGCTGCACAAGGGAACTTCAGCTCAAGACGCGCTAAAGATTGTCTCTGCTTAATATGTCTTCACAGAAAAAGGTTAGAGTCGGAATTATTGGCGGCGGTCTCATGGGCCGTGAACTTCTTGCGCTTGTTGGGCGCTGGGATGCGCTGCTTGATCATCCGGTACGCCCAGAGATAACTGCGATTGCAGATACTTCTGATTCGGTGCGAGAGTTCTTTACCAACGCAGGAGTCGCCGAGTCATATAGCGATTACAAAGAGCTATTGGCTAGTCCAAACGTTGACGTTGTTTACATCGCTGTACCTCATAACCTGCACGAAGAGATTTATATAGCAGCGATTAACGCAGGTAAAGATTTTCTTGGCGAAAAACCATTTGGTATTGATTTAGCTGCGGCTGAAAAAATCGAAGCTGCGCTTGCCGGCAAGAAAAACTTTGTCCGGGTATCCAGCGAACTTCCTTTCTATCCAGGTGCACAAGCTGCAATCCGCGAAGCCCGTAGCGGCAATCTTGGTGAAATCGTTGAAGTTCGCTCAGGACTTTTGCACTCATCAGATATTGATCGCGCTAAGAAAATTAATTGGAAGCGCCAACGTAAATTCTGCGGAGACATCGGCGTATTAGGTGACCTCGGAATGCATGCTGCGCATATCCCGCTTCGCCTCGGATATAAACCAACTAAAGTCTTTGCAATACTTGATGACATCGTTACACATCGTGAAAATGCACAAGGTGAACAAGTACCTTGCGATACTTTTGATAACGCAGTTCTTGCAATGCGCGCCGCTAACCCAGGCAACGCTCGCGAATTTCCAATGTTCTGGGAGATGAAGCGTATAGCGCCAGGAGAAAGCAACACATTCTTCTTTAGTGCAATCGGTATGACTGGTGGAGTTCGCTTTAGTACCAAGAACCCTGCGGTTTATCACACCTTTGCTCTGCGCAATGGAGAACAAGTATGGTCAGAAATTCAACCGGGCCATGTAACAAATTGGCCGGTCATTACTGGCCACATCTTTGAATTTGGTTTTCCCGATGCGCTCTTGCAGATGTGGGCTGCTTACTTCGCAGAACGTGAAGGAAAGCTCGGCGATAAATTTGCCTGCGCATCAGTGGCTGAAGTTGTTGATTCACACCGCGCATTTGCAGCAGCGATGAAATCGCATGAATCACATGCAGAAGTTGCGCTATAAAAATGTCAGGTTTTTCTACTACCAAGATCGCAGTAATTGGCAGCACGATGATGGATTTAACCGTCTACGCCGATGTGCTTCCAGCAGCCGGCGAAACACGCTTCGGAAATAGTTTCACGACTGGCTTCGGCGGAAAAGGCGCAAACCAAGCGGTAATGGCGGCTCGCACCGGCGCAAAGGTAACGATGATTACTGGCATTGGTAGCGATGGTTTTGGTGATGAAAGTTTGGCCAATTTTAAGAATTGTGTGATGGATACTTCATCGGTTTTACGCCTTCCAACACACACAGGTGTTGCGCATATCTGGGTAGATGGCGAAGGCCAGAATCGAATTTCGATTGTTCCAGGGGCAAACTTTGCACTAACGCCTCAGGATGCGGTCGACGAAGTTTCCAAGTTAAAAGATGTCAGCGTATTAATTGCTCAGTGCGAGATTCCGCAAGAAGTCACCCTGGCTGCTTTTCGCACCGCACAAGAATTAGGAATCACCACGATTCTCAACCCTGCTCCATATCAACCGCTAACTGATGATCTTCTCGAGTTAACGGATTGGTTAATTCCAAACGAGATTGAATTTGCAGAACTTGATAAAACTCATCGCGCGCCAGATTCTGATTCGGTAATTGCATCGCTACGAAGCAACGGCCGCACAATCGTGACTTTGGGAAGCGATGGAGCAGCATTAGTAACTGCTGACGGTTCAGTAAAACGTTTTGCAGCTAAGAAAGTTTCGGCTACGGATACAACAGGTGCAGGGGATTGCTTTATTGGGGCGTTTGCTGCTGCACTTGCATCAGGGGCAACAGAAGAGAGCGCAGTTCAGTTCGGAATTGATTGTGCAACTAAGAGCGTTACGCGCAAAGGTGCGCAATCTTCTTACCCGACTATTGAGGAAATAGATTTCAGCCTGATCGCAAAATAACGCTGCTGTAAGGGACTGCATCCCCTGTATGAATAATTCCTAACGCTTGGCCAACCTTCATCTTGAACTCTTCGTGAGGAATCACAGTTGTTGCAAGACCACGATGGTGAGTCTTGTATTCGGCAACTGTTGCGGCATCTACCTTGACTTCAAATTCAGCAGCGAGATACATGCCGGTTAAATCCAAGTGAGGCAAGATCGCATCTAGAACTTGTGAAACTGTTGGCGTTCCCATAACTAACGCCAGGTCAATGGTTTCTACGCCTGGGTAGGTAGGAAATGGGCCATCAACAATTGCGATCGTATTTACATGGCGAAAGCGAGCTAAGAGCGAGGCGAGATCTCCGTTGATGATTCCATTTTTTATCATGAAATTATGATTCCCTAGTATTGAGTTAAGTTCAAGCGCTAAACTTGAAAAATGCCCGAACAATTAGCGAACCAGCAGGCGGCTTTAGCAAGAATCGAAAGCTTTCTAGCTGACTCAACCGAGCGAGTATTAATCGGAATTATTGGAAAACCTGGGGCGGGAAAGTCAACGCTTTCAAAGTTCTTAATGAGCAAATTGCCCAAAGAATTTGTCACCGTTGTTCCGATGGATGGATATCACTTAAGCAATAAAGTATTGAAGGATTTAAAGCGCGCTGATCGCAAAGGTGCTCCAGATACCTTTGATGTGGCGGGATTTGCTTCGCTAGTAAAACGAATTCGTTCTGAGCAAACACAGAACATTTACTACCCAATATTTGATCGTGCAATTGAAGAATCAATCGCCGCTCAAGGAGTAGTTACTTCTGCTACAAAAGTCGTAATCATCGAGGGTAACTACCTGCTGCACGATGCCGGCGGCTGGGAAGAGGTAAAAGATTTATTGGACGAGAGCTGGATGGTCGATGTCGATGACGATAAGAGAATTGCTCGACTGATCTCGCGCCACATTGCATATGGAAAAGAACCTGAGGCTGCAAAAGCGTGGGCTAAAGGAACAGATGAAGCCAACGCTCAATTAATTGAACGAGGACGTTCGCGCGCAGATTTTGTTGTACAGATCGATTAATTAGCTGCGAAGTGCGGCGGCAAGTGAACGGAAATCTTCGACCAAGATGTCGATCTCTTTCTGTCCATGTGCCAAGCTGATCAACCACTGCTCATCAAGTCCCGGAGGCGTAATGATTCCGCGGTTAAGTGACCAGAGCCAAGAAAGTTCAGCTACTGCAAAGTCAGTTGCCTTGTAATCGCGATAGTTGCGAACCGGCGTTGTTGACCAAGTAATACAGCCCTTTACGCCGAAACCGACGGTATGCGCTGGAAGTTGGTACTCATCAATAATCTCTGAGATGCGCTCAAGTGCTTGTTGGTTAAGCGCTTCGGCAGCGGCAAGAGTTTCGGCAGTACAGATTTTATCGACTGCTCTAATACCTGCCATTGCTAGCGGATTACCGTTGAAAGTACCGAAGTGCGCCATCTTTCCATTTGTTACAAAATCCATGTACTGCTTTTTTCCACCAAATGCCGCGAGAGTAAGTCCGCCGCCGATTGATTTAGCAAGAGTAATTAGATCTGGTTTAACGCCAAGACGTTGTGCTGCGCCTTGATGTCCTGCAGTAAGTCCAGTTTTTACTTCATCAAATATTAAAATAATTCCGTATTGATCACATAGCTCGCGAACGCGCTCTAGGTAACCCGCATCCGGAAGAACAATTCCGATATTTTCCAGAACTGGTTCGACGATAAAGCATGCAATTGTCTTTGAGTGCTTTTCAAAGATGCGCTCTAGTGCGTCTGCGTTGTTGTACGGAACAACATGAACATTTCCGGTTACCAAGTTTGAATCTGCAACAGGAGTCGGAGATTCTGGATCTCCAGCCTTATCTACAGAAGGCTTACTAGAAACAACGAATGGGTCGTAGCTACCGTGGTAGCCACCTTCAATTTTTACGATGTCGCTCTTTCCGGTAACCGAACGAGCAACGCGAACTGCATACATCGTTGATTCGGTGCCAGAGTTGGTAAATCGAACTTGATCAATTCCGAAACGACGACAGATTCGTTCTGCAGCATCAGTTGAAATCGGTGATGGAGTTACGAAGAGCATTCCGGTATCAAGCGCTGCTTTTGCTTCTTCAACCACAACAGGGTTGAGGTGGCCGGCGAGCATTGCGCCAAAGCCCATAGATAAATCAAGGAGTTGGCGACCGTCAACATCGGTCATCCAAGCGCCCTTAGCGGAGACGATTGAGATTGGATATGGATCCCAATGTTGGAAACTTGAGGTGACACCTAGAGGGAGGGACTTCTGGGAACGTGCGCTCTCAGCTTCCGAACCCTTGGTGTTTTTAGTGAAGAGCGCCCATTCTGAGGCCAGTAAAGAGGCTACTTTCTCAGGCGAAATTGGCGTTGATGTTGCTGGAACTGATCTAAAAGTTTGTGCGTGATGCGATTGTGTAATCATTGTAAAGCTGTACGGCAAAGGTTTCTGATTTAGAAACTCGTTTGAGAAGTACTCTCCCCGTCGTTTTTTATTCTTTCGAATAGGGGTTAAGTATCTCCGAAGTTAAAAAAAGTTGCAACCCCCAGGCCTTTTTATGCGAGAAGTTCGGGCGTTTCTCATAAACTTTAGGGCGTTATGGAAAAACCCACAATAATTCTTGCAACAAGCAATGGCGTCGGAATGGGCCACCTTGCACGCGCATCTGCAATCGCACTTGCGCTAAAAGAATATGCAAATCCAATTATTGTTTCTATGGCCGGCGGAATTGCCGAAGTTCCAGAATTTATGGGGATTCGTTGCGAATATATTCCAGGTCGCGATCGCTTATGGATGTCACGCGAAAAATGGGATGCGTACTTACGTGATCGCTTACTTGCCTTGGTTGATGAAACAGGTGCAAAAGTTTTATCTTTTGATGGGGTTGTTCCTTACCCAGGTGTTATCGCTGCAAAGTTTGGACACCCGAAACTTTCTTTAGTTTGGGTTCGCCGCGGTTTATGGCAGAAGAAGCCACAAAGATTTGTTTTAGGTCTGCAATCAAAGATGATGGATCACATCGTCGAACCAGGCGATATCGCACGCGCATATGACTTCGGACCAACTGCAGTACGCAATGATGCGACTCTTACATCTCCAGTTTCGTTGTTCCAGCGAGAGACCGCTTTCGATCGTGATGAAGCACGGAAAATACTCGGTTTAGATCTCAACCGCCCAGCGGTGTTGGTACAGCTCGGAACTGGCGACAGCGATGTAAACGAAAAGATGACCGCTGCGTTATCGGGCTTACTTGGCTGGAAAGATTTACAAGTAATTCTGACCAAGCAACCTTTAGATAAAGATGGCAAGTCTTTGGCGCCTGAGGGCTTAGATATTCGTGTTGTCCGATACTTCCCACTAGCCAAGGTGCTCCATGCATTTGATGCCGGAGTATGTGCAACTGGCTACAACGGAGTTCATGAGCTCCTTCCTGCAAAAGTACCGACGGTATTTGTTTCAAATATCCGCGGCACCGATGATCAAGAAGCGCGGGCCAAGTGGTGTCACGACTTTGGATTTGCACTTCGTGCCGACCAAGCAGATTTATTAGATATCACCGCAAAGGTGCGCGAACTACAGAACCCTGAAGTACGCGCTCGTTTATCAACTAAATGTGCTGAGCTTCCAGATACAACGGGTGGTGCTGAGATTGCGAAAATCCTTTACGATTTAGCAACGGCGAAAGAACCGATTCGTCCATCACGAATAACTTATATTCGTTTAACAGTTCAAGAACATATAAATCGCGGATTACGTCATGTCGCTTACTTAGGTTTACGTCGACTGGGACTTGTTTACAGATTCTTACACCCACACATTGTTGTTCAAGTGACTCGCCAAGAACCACCTGTTTGGGGAGATCAAAACACCGCCAAAGAACTTCACCCGTTAATTAAGGGAGATAAGCGCTTCGAGCATTTAATCGCGGGCGCATCTGAAAGTTATAAACGTCGCCGTGCACAAATCGCTGAAGATGCTTACGGTGAGCTAATTGAGGTGATCAAAACTAAATGAGAATTAGAACTTGGTTTAAGAAGACTCCCATCGGCAGACTAGTTTGGCGTGTTTTAATTGGATTGGTTGGCGGATTAATTACAGTTCTGGGCGCAATCGCATTAGTTGGTCCTGGTCCTGGAATATTAATTGTTCTTGCTGGACTTGGAATCTTGGCTTCTGAATTTGCATGGGCGGCGCGAGTAATGGTTCACACCAGAACATATGCACAGAAGGCAGCCGATAAAGTTGGAATTCCAAAATGGGCGCAACTAGCGATGGTTGCCGGAGCTGCTGTAATTTCAATCATCGTTATCTTGTATTTACATTCAGCGGGCAAGTTATAAAGATCAGCGTTAGGCTCTCGTCTCATGAGAGCAGAGACATCACAGCCAGTTCACGAAATTATTGCGACCCGTCGTAGCCCACGTTCCTTAAATCCGACAGTTGCTGTGACAGATCAAGATCTCATTGCGATCCTTGAGGCTGGGCGCTGGGCGCCGTCAGCATTTAACGGTCAGCCTTGGCGCTTCTTCGTTGCTCGAAATGGCGATGATCTCTTCGCAAAAACCCTCTCAACGCTGGCCCCATTTAATCAATCCTGGGCGAAGAATTCTGCGGTATTGATCACCGTAGCGGCGAAAACTACAAAAGATGACGGATCAATTCATGCGGATTATCAATACGACTGTGGTCTTGCTGTCTCACAAATGGTCTTTGAAATTCATCACCGAGGTTTTGTAGCTCACCAAATGACCGGTTTTGATCGCACACAGAGCGCTGAGGTTTTAGAAATGCCTACTGATTTAACACCTGTTGTAGTAGTTGCAATTGGAAAGCAAGATGCACCCGAGAAACTCGAGGGACCAGCTGCCGAACGCGAACTTGCGCCGCGAGTACGTAAAGAACTCTCCGAGATTGTTATTGCAGGTCTGCCGAAGTAATTTAGAACTGCGAACGGATCTCCCAAAGATCTTTGAATACCGGATTAAATAAAGTACTTGCTAAGTATTTAACACCGTCAGAACCGCCAGTTCCAGATTTCTGCCCGATAGTTCTTTCCACCATTTTTACGTGGCGATAACGCCATTCTTGAAGTCCTTCATCAATATCGACTAAACGTTCGCAGACCATTGCAGATTCTGGGTCATTACGATGAACTTCAAGCAACGCTTCTAGGACTCTCGGATCAGATTGGTAATGTGTTGATTTATCCCGAGTAAGAATTTCGTTAGGAATTTTATGGCCGCGCTTTGCGAGGTATGCAAGAGTTGAATCCCAAATCGAGTTACGTGAAGAAATTTCAGTAATTTCTCTCTGAATATCTAAAGGTAAATGTGATGCCATCTTTGAATCACGGCGTCCTAATAAAGCTTCCACCATTCTAAATTGTGCAGATTGGAAACCGCTCGATGATGATAGATATCCACGGAAAGCGTTAAATTGCAGGGGAGTCATAGTTTCTAAAATATCCACCTGAGTAACGCAAACTTTTAGAATTGTGCGAATGCGGCCCAAGATCGCAAGTGAACGATGGGTATCACCAGCTTCAAGAGATTTTGCCGCGGCGTTGAACTCGTGAATTAACTGTTTAAACCAGAGTTCATAACTCTGATGGATGATGATGAAGAGCATTTCATCGTGTTCTGGACCTTCAGAATCAGCGGCTTTAGATAGAGGCTTTTGCAGCTTTAGTAATTCGTCAACTGCAAGATAGGAAGTGTATGTGAGAGCAGAATCAAATTTTGAATCGCTCATGTCACACGTGAATCTGTAGTCTTAATCTGCTCGTATTGGCGCGATGCAACTAAATCACGAATTCGCGCAAAGCCATCCCAAACTTCAACGTAAGAAGTTGGTAACGGGGCTATCGCTAGGCGAATCGAATCTGGGGTTCGGTAATCTGGAATAACGTCGGCAAATTCGCGCAGCGCAACACAAATTCGCGCAGCATCCGGATGCCCAAGTGAAATATGGCCACCGCGTTCTTGTGGATCACGCGAAGTAAGTAATGTGAAACCAAGATCGGCTAACCAAGCGTCATAGAGTTGAATCATCATCTCAGTACCGATTGCCGCTTTTTCAGAGATCGCTCCAATACCCGCTTCTTCAATCATGGTGAATGCGCTCTTAATGCAACGTAAACCGATTAGAGATGGGCTAGCAATTTGGAATCCGCGAATACCTTCGGCTTTTTCAAATACGGCGCCCATCGCAAATTGATCACCTTGCGAGAACCATCCTTGAATTGGAACCTGAAGTTCTGCTTGTACTTTCTTATTCACATATAACCAAGCTGGTGAACCAGGGCCGGAGTTTCCATATTTATATGTGCAGCCAACTGCGATGTCGACGCCGTTCTTATCGAAATCCATTTCGATCGCGCCAACAGCATGGCTAGCGTCCCACAACATAAATGCGCCATGTTTGCGAACCAAATCTGTTAGAGATTTGATGTCATTGCGAGCACCCGAGCGATATTGAATTACTTCCAGCGTTACTAGAGCTACATCATCGCTTAAATATGGAGCCAAAATTTCCGGAGTAATTCGCTCGTTGTCAGCGTTGCCCGGAGTTTCGTTATCGATAATTATTAAATTAAGGCCGAGTTGCTTGGCTATACCGTCGAGAATGTAGCGATCTGTTGGAAAGTTAGCGGCATCGGTGATGATGGTCTTTCTACCAGGACGCGCATTGATAGCTGCGAGTGCCAATTGATAGAAATTAACTGAAGTCGTATCGCAAGCTAAGACTTGCCCAGCGGCTGCACCTAGGGTGGCTCGGCCAATTAGATCTCCAGTTGGTTGCGCCTCATCAACCCAATGACCCCATCCAGTTACAACTTCTGGGCCCCATTCATCTTTCATAAATGAATTGACCGCATCAATGGTCGCAAGTGGCAGACGGCCAAGTGAATTGCCATCTAAATAGCAGATATTGGGATCGTTAATCACGAACTGCGAACGGAAGCGAGCCAGTGGATCGCGCGCATCGAGATCTAGTGCAAATTGGCGGTCAGTGGCTTTCATAGTTGAAAGGTACGCTCTCCCATCGTGGCGCGCAATCTTGTCAATATAGAAGAGGTCTCAAAGGCCTTTGATATTAGAGCGCTGCTGGAAAACGTTTCACTCGGAGTTTCTGAAGGTGAACGCATCGGAATAGTCGGGCGAAATGGCTCTGGCAAAAGCACGTTAATGAAAGTTATAGCCGCTATTGAGCTTCCCGACAAAGGTCGCGTAACAAAGGCAAATAGCGTCAAAATTGGATTACTTTCGCAAGTAGATAAAGCAGATCCCAATTCAACTGTTGGAGATGTTGTTCTTGGTGAAATGGCAAAACATGAATGGGCTAGTGATTCAAAAGTTCGCGAAGTCTTTACCGGTTTATTCGGTGGATTCGATGATCATTTATTTGAACGTAAATTCGGTACTTTATCTGGCGGAGAAAAGCGCAGAGTCGGATTAGCCAAACTCTTAATTGATGAACTTGATCTAATTCTGCTTGATGAACCAACAAACCATTTAGATGTCGAAGGCGTCGCCTGGCTTGCCAACCATTTAAATCAACGCAAAAATTTAGCCGTTTTAGTTATAACTCACGATCGCTGGTTCCTTGATGCAGTAACCGATCGCACTTGGGAGGTTGTTGCCGGAAAAGTTGAAGAGTATGACGGCGGATATTCAGCATTTGTTCTGGCTAAAGCCGAGCGTGCGCGCCAAGCAAATGCAATGGATGCGCGACGCAACAACCTAATCCGAAAAGAGTTGGCATGGCTACGTCGAGGTGCACCAGCACGGACGACTAAACCAAAATTTAGAGTTGACGCCGCAAATGTATTGATTGCAGAGGAGCCAGCGCCACGTGATCAAGGAGAGCTTCTACGTTTTGCGAGAAACCGTCTTGGTAACACAGTCTACGAAGCGCACCATGCGCAAATTCGCGCTGGCGAGAAAGAGTTGATCGATGATCTTTATTGGAACGTTGGACCAGGCGATCGCATTGGCATTGTTGGAATAAATGGCGCTGGTAAGACCACACTTATGCGCACTTTGGCGGGACAAGTTCAGCCCTTCGCTGGGAAACTAGTTACTGGTGTAACCGTTAAAGCTGCTTTTCTTACGCAGCATTTAGATGAGTTAAATCCAACGTGGCGTGTGCTTGAAGCAGTTGAAAAAGTTGCAGCTCATATTGAACTCGGAAATGGCAAAACTCTCTCCGCTTCGCAACTTTGTGAGCGCTTAGGTTTCGATAAAGATTCACAATGGACGCCAGTTGGCGATCTCTCTGGTGGAGAAAAACGGCGCTTGCAGTTGACTCGCTTGCTGATGGATTCACCTAACGTTTTATTGCTAGATGAACCTACAAATGATTTCGATATTGAAACTCTGACAGAACTAGAAGATCTGCTAGATAGTTTTGGCGGAACTTTGATCGTGATATCTCACGATCGATATTTCTTAGAAAGAGTCTGCGACCGCTTTGTTGGATTGCTTGGAGATGGCGCACTTCGCGATTTGCCGCGCGGTGTAGATCAATACTTGGAACAGCGATCTGATTCGCTTAATAAGCCAACCGAAGCGTCAAAAGAGAAAGGAGTCTCCTCTGCAGCGGAACAAAGACAATTAAAGAAAGATTTAGTAAGAGTTGAAAGACAAATTCAAAAAGCAAAAGAAAAGGTGGCAGATTTAGAAAGCGCTCTTGAAGCGGCAGCCTTCAACCCCGAAGATTTATTAAGAATCAGCGCAGAATTAGAAGTACAACGCGACGAATTAAACACTCGCGAAGAAGAATGGCTAGAAATCACGGTCCAACTAGATCAGTGAGTTAAAATCTCTCCATGAGTCGAATTACCCATGGCATAGAAGTAGTCCTTTTCCGTAGCCGTTTCTTATTGGCCCCACTTTACTTAGGCTTGGTTGGCGCCCTAATCCTGCTCGCCTATAGATTTATAGTTGAATTTTGGCATCTTGCAGAAAAGACTTCTGAAATGAACGCAAGCGAATTCACCCTTGCGTTGCTAGCGCTCTTGGATCTAACACTTCTTGCGAATCTGATTCTCATGGTGATTTTTGCAGGATATGAAAACTTTGTTTCTCGCATTGATATTGCAACTGAATCTAAAGACCGTCCACACTGGATGGGCACAATTGACTTCAGCGGACTTAAAATCAAACTCATCGGCTCCTTGGTAGCGATCTCTGTCATCGAACTCCTAAAAGATTTCATTGGCTTAGCTGGGAAAGCTGAAGTCGGTGAGGGCACTGTCTGGCGCATCCTTATCCACCTCACTTTTGTTATCTCCGGCGTACTTTTTGCACTTATGGATTGGATCGCAGATAAGCGTGAATTCCATGGCACTCATCCACAGTGACTAAAAGTAATTCAAAGTTAGATTTTCTCGCCGCAATATCTGGGTTAATGATTGCGCTCCAAGCGCGCGCTAATGGAGAACTTTCCCACCGCATGGGAAATCCGGTCGAAGCAGCGCTGGTCTCATTTGGCTCTGGTCTAATTATCATTTCTCTGATCTCAATTTTTACCCCCGCAATTAAGGCGGGGATGAGAAATTTGCGGACCGCTGTTTCTAAGAAAGAGATTCCCGCATGGACTTTATTTGCGGGAATGCTCGGTGGAAGCTTTGTAGCAGTGCAAACGCAAATCGTTCCAATAATCGGCGTTGCTATTTATTCGGTGGCATCGATAGCAGGACAAACTGCCGCATCGCTTATGGTGGATCGCATCGGTTTAACTGGTGGCGGCAAAAAACATATAACGGTTAGGCGTGTTGCAGCTGCTGGAGTAACGGTATTAGCCGTACTAATTTCAGTCTTGGATCGGATTGACGCCAAGAATCTATCGATTTTGGCGGTTGTTTTTGGCTGTTTTGCAGGGGCAATAGTTGGCGTGCAGCGCGCGCTTAATGGGCAGATTAATGAAAGCACCAATCAGAGTTTTGCAACTTCGTGGCTTAACTTCATTATGGGAACTACTTTTCTAGTTATCTTCTTAACAATCGGTGTTCTAATTAATCGCGCTGAAGTCGTGGCACTTCCTGCAGGACCTTGGTGGATGTACACCGGTGGAACAATTGGTGTTATCTATATCGCCTTTACTTCAACAATAGTTCAGCATTTAGGTGTTTTAACTTTCACACTCATCAGCGTGGGCGGCCAGCTAGTTGGCTCACTTCTTATCGATCTTTACTCACCAACTCAAGGCGTACAAGTAAGTGCCTACTTGGTTACTGGAATTCTTATGACTTATCTTGGGGTGGTTGTTGGCGGCGTCGGAAATTTACCCAAGCTGAAATTAGCGAAGCGCAAATAAAGAAAGTTGCAATCGCATAAGACGAGCTCTTCACCCACGGCAACGTCGCGGCGTAGAAACCCGCGAGAGTGATTCCAACTCCCCAAAGAAAAGCACCTAGAACATTTGCTGACAAGAAACGGTAGTAATTCATCATCGCAGCGCCTGCAATTGGTGGAACAAATGTACGTATCCATGGGAAGAAGCGAGCCGCAACAACCGCCCACCAGCCAGTTTTATCGTAAAACTCTTCGGCGTTTGCAATCATCTTTTTCATTCGAGGAGATTGACGTTTATCTAAATAGGGACGACCTATTACTCGACCAATAACAAAGCCAACTTGATCGCCAAAGAATGCAGCTAGAAAAATTGCCGTAACTAAAATTACGATATTGATATTTCCGTGAGATGCCGCAACTAACCCTGCGCTAAAGAGAATCGAATCACCGGGAAGAAAGAAACCAAAGAGGAGCCCGGTTTCGATAAAGACGATTGCTGCAACAACTAGATAGAAGATAAATGGAGCCAGTGAGGAAAGTTGTGCATCAAATGAGGCGGCAAGCTCCATCTAGACGCTCTTTTTTACTGCCGCCGCTACCTTGGCAACGACTTGTGAATCAAAGACGCTTGGAACAATAAATGATGCATTTAATTGCGACGCAGATACGCAAGATGCGATCGCTTCGGCTGCAGCAATTAGAAGTTCATCGGTGATCTTGTGCGCATGTGCATCTAACAAACCGCGGAATATGCCTGGGAAAGCGAGCACGTTATTTATCTGGTTTGGTTGATCGCTTCGGCCCGTTGCTACAACAGCAGCGTACTTACGGGCAATGACTGGATCAATTTCAGGGTCTGGATTTGCAAGCGCGAAGACGATAGAGCCCTTAGCCATCGCTGCGACATCCGCCTCAGTCAAAACGTTTGGCGCACTTACGCCGATAAATACATCCGCACCTTTCATGGCGTCAGATATTTTCCCGGTAAAGCCAGGAGTTACACATCCATCTTTATCAAAGGCGATAATTTTCGACGCACCGCTCTTGGTGAGTAGACGTGAGATTGCTGTTCCGGCAGCGCCTGCACCACTCATAACAATTGTTATCTCGCTTAACTTCTTCTCAACTAATTTCAGTGAGTTTGTAAGCGCTGCAAGAACCACAATTGCTGTGCCATGTTGATCATCATGGAAAACTGGAATATCAAGCAGTTCACGTAAACGCTCTTCAATTTCAAAGCAACGTGGTGCAGAGATATCTTCAAGGTTGATGCCGCCATAGACAGGTGCAATAAGTTGCACGGTGCGAACAATCTCATCTACATCCTGAGTATCTAGACAGACTGGCCAAGCATCGACATCTGCAAAGCGCTTAAAGAGCGCAGCTTTTCCTTCCATAACCGGAAGCGCAGCAGCAGGACCAATATTTCCAAGGCCCAAAACAGCAGATCCATCGGTAACAACAGCAACTGTATTTCGCTTCATTGTTAAGCGACGCACGTC
>CAFBNQ010000004.1_pt1 | contig 20125 bp, 18 predicted proteins | sample 7269301 | NCBI WGS metagenome assembly CAFBNQ01 (sample SAMEA6814099, study PRJEB35770) | freshwater metagenome | biome: Freshwater; feature: Freshwater reservoir; material: water | place: Czech Republic | collected 2017-07-26 | depth 30m m
ACGACACCCCCCGAAAGACGGATGAGGAACTCCACGAGGAGTCGCTAGAAGAACTCAAAGCTAAGCGCGTCGATGCTCAATCCGGTCAGATTGATGTCGATGAAGCAGAAGCGGCGGAAAATCTCGAACTTCCTGGCGCTGATTTATCAGGTGAAGAGTTGGCTGTTCGTGTTGTTCCAAAGCAGGTCGATGAATTTACTTGTTCGCGATGCTTCTTGGTACATCACATTACTCAACTAGCTAAAGGCGAAGGCGCCAAGGCAGTCTGTAAAGAATGCAATTAAGCTGGCAGTCTGTAAAGAGTGCAATTAATTTAAATTAGTTTACTTTTGCAGATCAACGGTTAAGCAGCGCGGCGATTTCTTCGCCGCGTTTGCTCGTTATCAGCCAGTAAGGCGTCTTATCTCTCGGATCGTTTAAATCTATACGTAGGCCAGATGGCTCCCAGAATTTAATTGCCAGATAGGCGGCCGGATCAGCGTCGCGGGTACGAAGCAACCGCATCGCCGTCTTATCCAAGAGAGTTACCTTGCCAAGATATTGAGATTCGATATTTGCTTTATCGATTCTTAAAGTCTGGCCGTCAAAGGTGATGACCGTTTGCATAGCAATGGCGATCCAGATTAAGGCAAGAGTTGAGATAGCCAATGTGATCATCGTCGCTCGGTTATCAAAGGCGGCCCATACCGAAAGTACTACAGAGAGAAAAAGAAAATAAATAAAGGCGAGCACCCAAATGGGCGGGCGTAAAACCTCACGAAAGATCACACCATTAGTCTAATTGCGTTGTAGATGAAGTAACCACTTTCAAGTAAAGTGCTGCTATGAGCCGAGTCGCGAGTACAACTCCACCTGAAGGTGCGTTGATTCCAGAACGACATCCCAAGGCGCCAGAGATCGGCACGAAGATCCCATCTCATTTTGGACATTGCTTTGGTTGCGGAGAACTTCATCCAACCGGACTTCACTTAGTGGCACATGCAGGAGCGGCTGCGGATTTAACTGCTGAATTTACAGTTACTGAAAATCATCAAGGCGCACCGGGACTTGCTCACGGTGGCTTACTATCTCTGGCTTTCGATGAAGCACTTGGAAAATTGATGTGGTTAATTCGTTCTCCTGCAGTGACTGCACGCCTTGAGACTGATTTTTTAAAACCCGTTCCTATGGGTACAACACTCCATATAACTGCGCGAATAACTGGCCAGGTAAATCGCAAGGTATATACCGCTGCCGAAGGTCGCCTTGGTGGCCCAGATGGAGAGATTGCTGTTAAAGCAGCAGCTCTCTTTGTAATAGTTCCAATGTCACACTTTTTAGAGAATGCTCCAAAGGAGTATCTCGAACATATCGCCAAGTCTCCGCAAATTTTGGCTTTCGTAGATCCTGAATTTGAGATAAATCCATAATGGGTGTTCAAGTTCTGGTTACGCGTTTAGATCCTGATCTTCCACTTCCGCGTTATGCAAAGGGTGGAGATGCTGGAGCAGATATCGTTTCGCGAATTGATGTCACCTTGGCTCCAGGGGAGCGCACCTTGGTTCCCACCGGAATTTCAATTGCACTTCCTGATGGTTACGTTGCTCTAGTCCACCCGCGCTCAGGCTTAGCAATTAAGCACGGTGTCACCATGGTTAATTCTCCAGGAACTGTTGATGCCGGATATCGCGGCGAACTCCAAATTATTTTAATCAACCATGATCCGAAAGAGAGCGTATCTTTCAAGAGGGGCGATCGCATCGCACAGTTGGTAATTCAAAAAGTGGAGCGCGCTGAATTCTTGGAAGTTGAAAATCTGCCGGGTTCGGGTCGCGGTAGCGATGGTTTTGGTTCAACGGGGCGTGCATGAGTAATCCTGGCCATGAGGAAGATAAAGCGAAGGTTCTTGCAGCATTTGGCGGCAAAAAGGGTTTAATCGATTCCGGAATTCCTTCAATTATCTTTCTTGTTGTATTTAATGTATTAGATCAGTTGCAACCAGCGTTAATCGCTTCGGTATCTGTTTCTGCGCTTCTAACAATTATTCGTTTGGCAATGCGCGAAACAATTCAACATGCGATTTCTGGTTTGATTGGTTCGCTGATTTGCGCCTGGTTTGCCAATCGAACCGGAAATGCCAGTGACTTATATATTCCAAAGCTCCTCACCAATTTGGGTTACGGCAGCGTCTATCTCATTGCAAATTTGGCTGGGTGGCCCGTTCTTGGCCTACTACTAGGTCCAATACTCGGCGAAAACCTGCATTGGCGAAAAGACCCCGCTCGTGCACGTGCTTATAAACGCGCGAGCTGGCTCTGGGTTGGAATGTTTTTCGCTCGCATCGCTGTCCAATATCCAATTTACAGAAGTGGAAATGTAAATCTCTTAGGTACGGTAAATCTCGCGATGGGATATCCGCTTTTCTTGGCGACCGCTTACGGTTCTTGGATGATCTTGAAGACAGTTCCGCCTACAAAAATCAGTGAGTAAATTACTGATCAATAAAGCAGGACTTGATTAGCCCCTCAGCAGTTGCTGAAGCAACGAATAGAAGTTCATCGCCGGCGCTAAACACATCTGTAGGCGTTGGAGTTATAACTCGACCATCACGCACAATCGCGGCAAGTGAAGCGTCATCAGGAAGAGTTATCTCTTCTACTGTCTTTCCAATACACATTGATGAATCAGGAAGAGTTAACTCAACTAAGTTTGCTTGGCCCTTTCGGAATGAGAATAAGCGGACAACATCTCCAACGCTTACCGCTTCTTCAACCAGTGCTGAGATAATTCGAGGTGTTGAAACCGCAACATCTACGCCCCAAGATGAATCAAAGAGCCATTCATTTTTTGGGTGGTTAATTCGCGCAACAACGCGGGGCACACCGTACTCAGTCTTTGCTAGTAGAGAGGCAACAAGATTGACCTTGTCATCTCCTGTTGCTGCAACTAAAACTTGGCAATTATTTAATACTGCTTTATCTAATGAGGTAATTTCGCAGGCATCAGCCATTAGCCACTCGGCATCTGGGACAGATTCCATCTTGAGCGCCTTGGGATCGCGGTCAATTAAGAGGACTTGATGGCCATTATCAAGAAGTTCGCGTGCAATTGCGCGACCCACATTGCCAGCTCCGGCGATAGCGATTCTCATGAATGATCCTCAGGTGATCGAGCCAAAATAGCTTCAACCGTAGCAACGTCTTCGTCGCGCACGGTTACGTGAACCAAGTCGCCATCTTGAAGCACGGTGTGCTCGTCCGGAATCAAACCTTCAGCAAGTCGTGTAACAAAGGCGATTCGTGCCGCAATTGCTAATTCGATTTCTGCAATCGGACGACCAAACCAATCCTTATGGGGATGCATTTCGCAGAGCTGAATTGTTCCGCTGGCATCGCGCCATTCAGAACGTGAACCTTCAGGTACTAGGCGACGCAATATCTGATCAGTTGCCCAAATAACTGTTGCAACAGTTGGAATACCTAGACGCTGATAAATCTCAGCGCGGCCTGGATCGTAAATGCGAGCGACAACATTTGCAACGCCATAAGTTTCGCGCGCAACACGCGCTGCCAAAATATTTGAGTTATCGCCGTTACTAACTGCAGCAAAGGCATCGGCAGTTTCGATTCCGGCTTCAAGCAAAGTGTCGCGATCAAAACCAACGCCAGCGACTGTACGACCTTTAAAGTCAGGTCCGAGGCGACGGAAGGCTTCACGAGATTGATCAATGATTGCTACCGAATGGCCAGCAGCCTCAAGTTCGGTCGCCAAAGAGGAACCAACTCGACCGCATCCCATAATCACGACGTGCACAAGGTTTAACTTACCACCCCTAGGCTTCGGTGTATGGCGATAGATGGAGCTCGAAGCGAAAAAACGGAACGGAAAGCCGAACTAACAGTCGGCCAGCGCTTCGTTGTCACGATTGAAAAGATCGCCCACGGCGGCCATTTCATTGCGCGCCATCAAGGAGCGGTGATCTTTGTTAGACATGCAATTCCAGGAGAAGAAGTTGAGATCGAGATAACCGGAACCGGTTCTTCATTTAACCGCGCCGATGTAGTTAACGTCGTAACCGCATCTCAAGATCGAGTTAGCGCTCCATGTCAGTTCGCGCACAGAAGTGGATGTGGTGGATGCGATTTCCAGCATATTTCCTTGCCTCGCCAGCGAGATCTAAAGGCCGAAGTTATTACCGAACAATTCTCACGTATTGCAAAGCAAGATATTCGGGTAGATGTTGAAGAAGTTGGAGGCGCACTTGGCTACCGCACTCGATTTAACGCTGTCACTACTCGCGATGGCGCGCTCGGGTTTCGCCAAGCTCGCAGCAATAAAGTCGTTCCAGTATCGGACTGCCGAATCCTGCAGCCAGAAATCAATTACCAAGAGTTAAGCAATCGCAAGTGGAAAGGCGACCTACGAGTCGAGGTTACTTTTTCAACTAATGCAGAACGCACGATTGCAACAGGATATTTGCGAGACGAGTCACCGGTACGAACTTCAGAAGGCCCCGATGTAGCAAGTTATAAAGTTAACGACTTTCCACTAGAAGTTTCACAGCGATCTTTTTGGCAGAGCCATAAATCAGCTCCAAAGGTATTAACCGATGCGGTGCTCAAATATGCACAGTTAAAGGCGGGCGATCAGGTACTTGATCTATATGGGGGAGTCGGTCTCTTCACCTCGCAATTTCTAGAATTAGTCACAGAGAACGGAAGAATTGATCTCGTTGAAGGAAGTAAATCTGCAACCGGTGACGCGCTTCGAAATTTCGCAAACCATAAAAACGTTGGAGTGCACACAGGGGATGTCGAAAAAATACTTCCTAGATTTTCTAAAGCCGATGTAATTGTTCTTGACCCACCGCGCGAAGGCGCCGGAAAGAACGTTGTCGCTTCAATGGTTTCGCTAAAGCCAAGAACTATCGTTTATGTGGCATGTGATCCGGCCGCACTAGCCCGAGATACTGCCTATCTTGCCGAATCTGGCTACGCGCTATCTCAAATCCGCGCCTTTGATCTCTTTCCGATGACGCAACACATCGAATCGGTTGCGCTTTTTCAGCCAGTTAAGGTATCTTGACGTCAAGATAAATTAGTGAGGGATAAGCGATGAGTAAAAATTCATTAGGCGCTAAGAAAAACTTAAACGTTGGCGGAAAAGATTTCGAAATCTTTGATATCTCAAAGATCGAGGGCGCGGCCAATCTTCCATTCTCACTAAAAGTCTTGCTTGAAAATTTACTTCGCACTGAAGATGGTGCCAATATCACTGCCGATCACATCAAAGCACTTGCTCAGTGGGATCCATCTGTAGAGCCAGATACAGAAATTCAATTTACGCCAGCACGCGTAGTGATGCAGGACTTCACCGGCGTTCCTTGCGTAGTTGATCTTGCGACAATGCGTGAGGCAATCGTTGAGCTCGGGGGAGATCCAGCCAAGGTAAACCCGCTTGCTCCTGCCGAACTAGTTATCGACCACTCAGTTATCGCTGATGTTTTTGGAACAAAAGATTCTTTCGAGCAGAACACCGATATCGAATATGAACGAAACCGCGAGCGTTATCGCTTCCTTCGCTGGGGCCAAGGCGCATTTGATGAATTTAAAGTTGTTCCACCCGGAACCGGAATTGTTCACCAAGTAAATATTGAATATTTAGCGCGGGTAATCATGACTCGCACAGTAAATGGAGTGCTCCGCGCATATCCAGATACCGTGGTCGGAACAGATTCGCACACAACGATGGTTAACGGACTCGGAGTACTTGGCTGGGGCGTAGGCGGCATTGAGGCAGAAGCAGCGCTACTTGGCCAACCAGTTTCGATGTTGATTCCGCGTGTAGTTGGATTCAAATTAAGTGGAGCGTTGCCAGTTGGCACAACCGCCACCGATATGGCGCTAACAATTACCGAAATGCTTCGCAAGCATGGTGTAGTCGGCAAGTTTGTAGAATTTTATGGTCCTGGAGTTGTAGCGGTACCAATGGCTAACCGTACGACTATTGGAAATATGAGCCCAGAATATGGTTCAACATGTGCGATCTTCCCAATCGATGATGAAACTCTTCGCTACCTACGTCTGACGGGCCGCAGCGAAGATCAAGTTGCGTTGGTCGAGCAATACGCAAAGGCGCAGGGAATGTGGCACGACCCATCGGTTAGCCCACGTTATTCCGAACATATCGAACTAGATCTTTCGACAGTTGTTCCATCAATTTCTGGACCAAAGCGTCCGCAAGATCGCATTTCACTGAGCGCATCAAAGACTTCTTTTGAAAAAATTCTTCCTACTTACTTTACAGATAAGACTGGCAAAGAGGCTTATCCGGTAAACGTTGGCACAAAATCAACCACAATCAAAAATGGTGACGTGGTCATCGCATCGATTACATCTTGTACAAATACCTCAAACCCTTCAGTAATGATCGGTGCCGCTCTTCTTGCTAAGAAAGCTGTAGAACGTGGCCTAACATCAAAGCCATGGGTTAAGACAACTCTGGCTCCAGGATCAAAGGTAGTCACCGATTACTACGACCGTGCCGGCCTCACTCAATACATGGAAGCTCTTGGCTTTAACTTGGTTGGCTATGGTTGTGTAACTTGTATTGGTAACTCAGGACCGCTTCCGGTTGAAATCAGCAAATCAGTAAATGAGCACGATCTCGCAGTTACCGCAGTGTTATCAGGAAACCGTAACTTCGAAGGACGCATTAGTCCAGATGTGAAGATGAATTATCTTGCTTCACCTCCACTAGTTGTCGCCTATGCACTTGCTGGCACCATGAACCATGACTTTGAAAAAGACTCACTTGGCACCGATAAGGATGGCAAGGAAGTACTGCTTTCTGAGATCTGGCCAAGCGCAAAAGAGATTCAAGATGTGATTGATTCTTCGATTTCATCTGAAATGTTTAAGAAAGATTATGCAACCGTCTTTGATGGCGATCACCGTTGGAAGTCACTAGATACTCCAACTGGAAAGACCTTTGAATGGGATGCGCAATCAACCTATGTTCGCAAACCTCCATATTTCGATGGCATGCCATCACAGCCAAAACCAGTGACCGACATTGCTAGTGCGCGAGTTCTAGCAATTCTGGGTGATTCTGTAACCACAGATCACATTTCTCCTGCAGGAAATATCAAGGCTGATTCACCAGCGGGTAAATATCTTGAAGCTCACGGCGTTGCTCGTGCGGACTTCAACTCGTACGGCTCACGTCGCGGTAACCACGAAGTAATGATCCGCGGTACTTTTGCAAATATTCGATTGAAGAATATGTTGTTAGATGGCGTGGAAGGTGGATTCACTCGCAACTTCCTCGACAATGGAGCGCAATCAACTATTTACGATGCATCCGTTGCCTACCAAGCAGCCGGTATTCCGTTGGTTATCTTGGCTGGTAAAGAATATGGATCAGGATCTTCACGCGACTGGGCAGCGAAGGGAACCGCGCTGCTTGGTGTACGTGCAGTGATTGCCGAGAGCTTCGAACGTATTCACCGCTCTAACTTAATTGGCATGGGAGTTCTTCCATTGCAATTTAAGGATGGCGAAAACGCGCAGAGCCTGGGACTTAAGGGCGATGAAACATTTGCTATCTCTGGAATCACCGAACTAAACGGCGGAGGAATTCCGAAAGAGGTAACTGTGACAGCGGGGGATAAGACATTTACCGCCAAGGTGCGAATCGATACACCTGGTGAAGGTGATTATTATCGCCATGGCGGAATCATGCAGTATGTACTACGTCAGCTACTTCAGTAGTGGCGCATAAACTTGGTTCTCTGCTCGCATAAATATCGCGTAACCCCAGCGCCTTAACTAGACTAAGCACGTGCTCGAGTCGATTAAAGGTCCCGCAGATATTAAGGCGATGGATCGCGCCCGACTTGAAAAGTTGAGCGAAGAGATTCGTCAATTCTTAATTGAAAAGGTCTCTAAGACTGGTGGACACCTTGGTCCCAACTTGGGCGTCGTCGAATTAACTCTGGCTATCCATCGCGCCTTTGATTCACCGCGCGATGTGGTGCTCTTTGATACAGGCCATCAGTCGTATGTACATAAAGTTATTACTGGTCGCGCCGCAGATTTTGACGGGCTTCGCCAACGCGGAGGAATAGCTGGGTATCCAAACCGTGCCGAAAGCGAACACGATGTAATTGAAAATTCTCATGCTTCCACCGCGCTTTCTTGGGGCGATGGGATTTCCTATGGCTTCTCTCGCACCGGACAAAGCGATCGTCACGTTGTTGTAGTTGTCGGCGATGGCGCGCTAACTGGTGGAATGTCTTGGGAGGCGTTAAATAATATCGCTGCTACCGAAGAACGAAATCTGGTAATCGTTGTAAACGATAACGAACGTTCATATTCGCCAACCATCGGCGGCTTGGCAACTTATCTTTCAACGCTTCGAGTTACCCGCGGATATGAAAGATTTTTAGACTGGGGTAAAGAGTTTCTGCAGAAGACACCCGTGGTCGGTTCGCCCATTTATGAGACTCTGCACGGAATGAAGAAGGGCATCAAAGATATCGTCGCCCCACAAGGTATGTTTGAAGATCTCGGACTTAAGTACATGGGGCCAATCGATGGCCACGACATTGCTGCGCTAGAAAAAGCTTTAACAAAAGCGAAAGAGTTCGGCGCACCTGTACTGGTTCATGCAATTACCGAAAAGGGTAGAGGGCACCAACCTGCGGTCGCTGATGAAGCGGAAAAATTCCACGCCGTTGGAATTGTTGATCCGGCTACCGGCGCACCACTTGCTAAGAGCGTTACTAGCTGGACAAAGGTGTTCTCGGAAGAACTCCTCGCCCTTGGTCGCGAACGTAACGATATCGTCGCAATTACCGCCGCGATGCTTGGGCCAACTGGTCTAGATAAATTTGAGAAAGAATTTCCAGAACGAACCATTGATGTTGGCATCGCCGAGCAACATGCAGTAACCAGTGCTGCAGGCATGGCTTTTGCGGGCCTTCATCCAGTTGTCGCTGTCTACTCCACATTTTTAAATCGCGCCTTTGATCAACTGCTTCTAGATGTGGCACTTCATAAGGCCGGCGTGACCTTTGTACTAGATCGCGCAGGTATAACTGGCGACGATGGGCCTTCACATAACGGCATCTGGGATTTAGCCCTGACCGGAATAGTTCCAACTCTTCATGTTGGCGCACCACGAGATGAAACTCGATTACGCGAAATTTTACGCGAAGCAGTTGCTATATCTAACGCGCCGTCACTCTTACGTTTTCCAAAAGGTGCGGTTCAAAGCGATATTCCAGCTTTCGAACGCCGAGATGGCATAGATGTTTTATATCGTGGCGAAAGTGCAGATGTGCTTTTGGTTAGCATCGGAGCGATGGCAGCGATTGCAGTCGAAGCGGCTTCAATGGCTTACCGCGAAGGCGTTGGAGTAACCGTTATAGATCCACGTTGGGTTAAACCACTACCAACTTCTCTGGTAACAATGGCGCAGAGATATAAGAGCGTGGTTGTTCTTGAAGATGGAATTAAGCACGGCGGTATCGCTAGTTCAATCTCTGAAATGTTCCGCGAAGCAGGCTTAGCTACGCCGATTCATTCGATTGGTGTGCCGCTGGAATTCATCGAACATTCCAAGCGAGCTGAGATCATGAGTGATCTAGGAATTACTGCGCAGAACATTTCACGAAGCATCGTGGAATGGAACAGCGTCAGCTCAGATTCGACTATGGCAGAGATGCAATACCCGGCGCATGAAAACGTTGACCGCAAACCGCTTCGCTAATTCCTTCGCGATCTAAGTAAGGCAAGATTCCGCCGAGATGCATCGGCCATCCTGAACCCATCAACATACAGAGATCGATCTCTGCCGCCGACGAAACAACTCCTTCATCAAGCATCATGCGCGCCTCCGTTGCCAGCGCATTTAAAGCGCGTTCGCGAACTTGTTCAGCGGTAGATGGCTTATCGCCTTGCTTGATTAAGGCAACTGCATCAGGGTTGGCACTTACTTTCCCATCGGCGCCTTTGATGTAGAAGTTGCGAACTTTGCTGGCGACCATGGCCTGCATTGTTGGTGAAATGCGATAGCGCGGACCTAAGTTTTCGTGCAAGGTTTCAGAAACGTGCAGCGCGACGCCGGGACCAACTAGGTCAAGCAGTTCAAATGGCGACATTGGGAAACCGATGCTGCGCATTGCATTGTCGGCAACTTCTGGAGAAGTTCCTTCATCAACTGCATCGGTTACTTCACCCATAAAGCGAGTAAGCAGACGATTAACTACGAATCCTGGAGCATCTTTACAGATGATCATGGTTTTCTTAAGTTCTTTACCAATACTAACCGCGGTAGCTGTTGTTGCATCATCGGTCTTGGATGTGCGAGCAACCTCCAGCAAAGGCATAACCGCAACTGGATTGAAGAAGTGGAAGCCAATTACGCGCTCGGGATTTTTCAACCCTTCAGTCATACGTTCAACCGAAAGTGAAGAAGTATTTGTAGCAAGCACGCATTCAGGGGAGACGATGGTTTCTAGCTTCTTAAAGAGCTCTTGCTTAAGAGAAAGCTCTTCAAAGATTGCTTCGATAATGAAGTCACAACCTGCAAAAGTATTTTGATCTGCAGAACCGCTTATCAGTAGCGAGAGGCGGCGAGCAGATTCTTCGCTCATACGCTTCTTTTCAACTAACTTAGCTAATTCGTTTTTGACCCAAGCAACGCCCTTATCGGCGCGCTCTTGGTCGATATCAGTCATGACAACTGGACATTTAAGGTTGCGCAGCAGAAGAAGAGCTAGTTGTGAGGCCATAAGCCCAGCACCAACTACGCCAACCTTTGTTACTTTGCGACCAAGTGCAGGTTTAGGAGCTCCCTCAACTTTCTTGCGCTTCTTTTGAATCAAATTAAATGCATATAAAGAAGCGCGAAGTGGATCTGACATCGTTAGATCAGCAAGTGCCTGATCTTCGGCATCGAATCCGGCGCCGCGAGTATTGGTTCTTGCGGCAGCGATAAGTTCGAGGGCACGCATTGGAGATGCGATTTCTGCACCACCATATTTTTTAAGCGCAGCCGCTTTACCGGTTGCTAACGCCGATTCCCATGCAGGATCAGCTGAATAATCTTTGCGTTCAACTCTCGTTGCTCCACTTAAGACCTTGGCGGCAAATGAAACAGAGCGCTCAAGGAAATCTGCTGGCTCATATACTGCATCGACAACTCCAAGTGAGAGCGCATCTTTGGCCTTCATCATGGTGTTGTTATTTAGGGCGTTTAACATAATTACTTGAACCGCGCGTTCTGGTCCGATTAGCTTCGGCAGAATTGTTGCGCCACCCCAACCTGGAACCAACCCAAGAAATACTTCAGGCAGGGCGGTGAAAGCAGTAGATGCAAGGGTGCGGTAGTTGCAGTGCAGACCAACTTCGAGCCCACCGCCAAGTGCTAAACCATTTATAAATGCAAAAGTGGGAATTGCGCATTCATCTAAGCGACGGAAAACATCGTGTCCGAGTTTGCCGATAGCAAGTGATTGCGAACGCTCTGATAGAAATGATAAGGCTGATAAATCAGCGCCGGCGGCGAAGATAAATGGCTTTCCGGTAACCGCAATCGCGGCAGGGGAGCGTCCAATGGCATCAGTGATCGCGGCATCTAGCGCCATAAGTGATTTTGCGCCAAAGGTATTTGGACGCGTGTGATCAAGGCCGTTATCTAAAGTGATTAAGGCAAGTGAACCGCTGAAACCAAATGGAGTTAGGTCGACATCGCGAACTAAAGCGTTTGTTATAACTTCTTCTGGCGCACCTTCAGGTAATTTAATTTCTGTAGTCATTACTTTGCTCCTCCTGAAAAGTGTGGGTTCTCCCAGATGACGGTTCCGCCCATACCAAGACCGATGCACATAGTTGTTAAGCCATAACGCACTTCTGGGTGCTCTTCAAAGGCACGCGCTAAATTAAGCGCTAAACGAATTCCAGATGAAGCAAGCGGATGCCCAACGGCAATTGCGCCACCGTATGGATTTACGCGTGGATCATCATCGGCGATACCGAAGTGATCAAGAAAAGCGATTACTTGAACCGCAAATGCTTCGTTAACTTCGAAGGCTCCGATATCAGATATCGATAGACCTGCCTTTGCTAAAGCTTTAATAGTTGAAGGAACTGGCCCGTAGCCCATTACTTCTGGTTCTACGCCGGCAAAGGCATAAGAAACTAACTTCGCTTTAACTGTTAACCCAAGCTCATTTGCTTTATCTTCGCTAGCAAGAAGCGCTGCTGTTGCTCCATCATTTAACCCAGATGAGTTTCCGGGAGTTACACGTCCTGCTGGACGGAATGGAGTCTTAAGAGTTGCAAGGCCTTCCATCGTTGTTGTTGGACGTGGCGGTTCATCAACTGTTGCAATACCCCAACCCATTTCTGGGATACGTGATGCTGTAGGAATTAAATCGCGTTGAATTTTTCCAGCTGCGTAGGCAGCCGCTGTCTTCATCTGCGAGTTGTATGCGTAACGATCGGCGCGCTCTTTCGTTAGCTGCGGGAAGCGATCGTGCAGTCGTTCAGCAGTTGCTCCCATAGCGAGCGCATCTTGTTCAACAATTCGTTCTGCCAGAAATCTTGGATTGGGATCAATACCTTCTCCGATTGGGTGATTACCCATATGTTCTACGCCACCAGCAATTGCAATATCGATTGATCCAATGGCAATTGCTCCCGCCAAAGATGTCATCGCTGTCATCGCACCTGCGCACCAGCGATCAACTGAATATCCCGGGACGGTATTTGGTAGCCCTGCTAAAAGTGATGCGCTACGTCCTAAGTTCATTCCTTGATCGCCGGTCTGTGTTGCTGCAGCGATAGCTACATCTTCGATCGCATCCGGTGAAACTTTTGGATTGCGCTCGAGTAGGCCACGCATCGCGCGAACCATCAGATCATCGGCGCGAGTACCGGAGTACATGCTGCCGGCCTTTCCAAATGGGGTACGAACAGCATCAACTAGAACAACGGTGCGAGACATGTAAGGACAACTTTCTCTCTGCGCCCTGATTGCGGGCTTATGGAGAAAGGTTACTCGCCAGTAGGCAAAAGTGGAACAGGCGAGCGATTACGCCTTAACTGGCTCAGCAGCGGCAACTACCGGCTTGGCCTTTGCAAGATATGGGACAAGCACGGCTACGAGATAGCCGGCCCAGGCGATAAATTGAATAAAGGAGGTCGTTGTATCAAAGCCGACCGTTCCGCCAAGGAGTGAACCAAGGATTGATTCTTTAGCGATCCATGGGGTTACATCCCAAAGGAAATTATCGGCGCCGGGAATCCAACCCAGTTCTTGGAATTCGTGGATTCCGTAGGAGAGAACTCCGGCGGCAACAATAATTAGCGCAACGCCAGTGATGGTGAAGAATTTAGAGAGATTGAGTTTTACAGAACGGTTGTAGATCAAGTAACCAAGAACAACGGCAAGTGCTAAACCAAGTATTAACCCGATTGTTGCAGTTGATGCAGCGCCAACAGTTTTAAAGTTGGTATAGATGAAGAGCGCGGTTTCTAAACCTTCGCGAGCAACTGCGAAAAAAGCCACTAAAGCAAGGCTTACAGGGCCTCCGGTAAGTGCGCTATCAACTTTTCCATGAAGTTCGTTTCGGAGAGAGCGTGCAGTTCGCTTCATCCAAAAGACCATCCAAGTAACAAGACCTACTGCAATAAATGAAGTTGTTCCGGCAAAGAGTTCTTCACCGCGATCGGTTAGCTCAGCAGATGTAAATGAGAGAACCGCGCCAAGGGCCAAGCTTGCTGCAATCGCAACGCCAACACCGGTCCAGAGCGGCTTTAGGAGATGGCGGCGATCAGTGCGAACGATGTAGGCAACAAGAATTCCGACGATAAGTGCGGCTTCCAGGCCTTCGCGCAAGGCGATAATGAAGGTGCTGAGCATGGGCTAAATCTAGAACTGCCTCATGAATTACGCAACTTAAATGTTGCGTAATTCCTCACACCTCTGAAGGCTCTGCCGGCTCGGTCTCAGGGATCTCAAGCGGTTCAGTCTCAAGCAGCGCCGCTTCCAGGATTGGTCCGACGATCTCAATCTGCCATGGGCGCGCCCCTAGAGCCGCTAAGGCGGGCGCTACGCCTGATTTAGGCGCGCTCCAACAGATCCTTCGCACATATTCAGGGGTAATTAGGTTCTCGAAGGGGATAACCAGCTCATTGGCCTTGGCCTGAATATTGGCTTTGGCGTGGGTAAGTGGAGCGTATTTCTGCGGAAAGCGCTCGCGCCAGATCTTTAACGGTGGCAGGGCATCGCTATCGGTGCGAACCGGCGGCCATTGTGATTCTGGCAAGGCCAGAGCATCGGTAATTGCGCTGATCCAAGTCGCAGAATTTTCCATCCAACGCGCTCGCAACCCAAGGGGGCGTAAAACTTTTTCCAACGCCTTCTTATTCGCAATCGGTTTTTCGACCGATTTCGTTGCAATCTCAACGATCGCCGCATCGGAAAGTAAACGTCCTTGCGCAATATCAACTTCCTGCGCAATCTCGGCGCGCACTGTCCAGAGCGCTCGCACTACTGCCAATTGGTCGCGCTTTTTTATCTTATGCATCCCGGAAGTGCGACGCCACGGATCTACACGCGGTGGGGGAGCCGGTGCGTTAAGAATTGATTGAAACTCTTCTAACGCCCATTTCAACTTCTTCGAATTCTCCAGAATTGAGTACATCTGATTGCGAAGTTCAATAAGTAGCTCGACATCAAGGGCGGCGTAATTCAACCAATCCTGCGGCAAAGGGCGCTGTGACCAGTCGACAGCAGAGTGTTCTTTGGCGAGTGAAACCTCCATAAGCGATTCCAGGAGTGGACCTAATCCAACGCGTGGCAGACCAGCAATTCTTCCACCGAGTTCGGTATCAAAGAGTTTTATTGGATTTATACCAACTTCGCGCAGGCAAGGTAGATCTTGAGTACTTGCATGCAGAATTACTTCATCGCTTTGTAAAAGGCTATTTAGCTCTTGAAAATATTTATGGTTGGGGCCGAAAGGAATCGGATCAATTAAGTGCAGTCCGCCACCTTCGCGTTTAATTTGAATTAAGTAAGCGCGGGCGCTGTATTTGTAGCCCGAGGCTCTTTCGGCATCGACGGCAAAGGGACCATGGCCGGCGGAGAGTTGTGCAAGTGCGGCTTCAAATCTTTGGTCGTTATCTACAACGAGTGGAATTCCATTTGCCGGCGCAAGGAGCGGAACGGCGCTTGAAACCTTTTCAGTGCTTTCTGCTGAATCAGAAGTATCTTCAACCATAAAGTTAGATTTATACGCGACGACGAGCGGCAGAAATTGGGGCTACGCCCTCGACTATTGGGGCAAGTCCGGCAACTTCACCGAGCAGATTGCACCAAGCCTCAATATGGCGAATCATCTCGGTGCTCTCTTTAATTATTGGACTCCATGATGCACGAATTTCAATCTCAGATTGGTCGTTGCGGGGAGATAGTTTTCCGAATGAGGCGCTAGAAACGCGAGTCACAGTTCCGCTAGGTGCGTTAAATTCGCAACCGCCAGCAGAAAGTGAATCTAATAACCATGACCAACCAACTTCGGGAAGCAGCGGATCATCTTGCATCGCTTCATCAACATCTGCGCTTAGGAAAGTTACACAGCGAAATTCGCCTTCCCAAGTATCTTGGCCGCCTGGCTCATGGAGTAATACAAATCGACCCGATGCAATCTCATCTTCATCATCGCCAAGAAGTCCATTTGAAACATCGGCGGTGAAAGCAAAAGAGTAAGTTGCCAATTTTTGAGGAGCAGGAACTTCTTCCAAGATGATTTCTGCGCGCGGTGTTGCGGTGCGCAGGTGTTCAATCATTCGATTAAATTGGTTTAGATCCACTGCTTAATTCTAAAGATCGCCGCCACTTTTAAGTGGGAGGCAGGGCGCAGGGATCTGACTTCAGATGTGTACTCTTTCTCTTTATGGCTACGATTCTTGCGCTTTTATCCAGCGCCCTTTGGGGTACTGCGGATTACCACGGCGGAAAGTTAAGCAAGAAACATCCTGCGATTGCCGTTTTAGGTGTTACGCAGGCAATCGGTCTCTTATTTGGTATCGGTTTGGCGATTGTGTCAGGTGACTATTCGGCAGAGGCTTTTGGTTCTGATGGATATTTTCTTCCGGGTGCGATGGCAGGTGTTCTCGGTTATTTAGGATTGATTTGTTTATATGCCGGACTATCAACCGGTCGCATGGGTGTTGTATCTCCAATTAGTGGATTGAGTGCGTTGATACCTGTTGGCTACGCCTTCTACTTTAAAGGTGATCGGCTCTCAGTAATTTTGAGTATTGGTGCAGCCCTTGCGGTAGTTGGAGCTTTCTTAGCAAGTGGACCAGAAATATCACAAGGCCTACCAATTAAACCTTTACTTTTGGCACTTGGCGCCGCAGGCGGTTTTGGTACGGCGTTAACTTTTATGGCGATTGGTTCGCAAGGTAGTGCGCTAATGACCATGGTGATGATGCGCGCAACTACGTTTTTTGTTTCGCTGGGAATTTTGGCAAGATACAAAACATTTGGTGGGCTCAGCTTTAAACAGAGTCCAGTTCTTATTTTTATCGGTGTCGCTGACTTCTTAGCGAACTTACTTTTAGGAGTTGCCACAACCAAGGGCAATCTCACTTTGGCGATGGTGCTTGGCGCGCTCTACCCAATCTTTACAGCTTTGCTTGCCTATCAATTTCTACACGAGCGGTTACATAAAGTGCAGTACATCGGAGTTGCCGCTGCCGTTGCCGGCGTTGCAATTATTTCAGCGTTTTAGCTTCGATAAATTGGGTATCTTCAAACTCTCTTACTTTGATCTCGGAAAAATTTGCTAGTAATTCTTGATAGTCAATCTTTTCATCGCCCCCGGTATGCGGAGTAACGCTTAAGAAGATTCCATCTAAAACACGGGCGCTGATTAGCTCGAGAATAATGCTCGCACCGGCCTCAACTAAAACGTTACTTCCAAATTTCTTAATTCCACGCTCTAACGCTTCCAGCGGGGAAGAGTTCCACCAGTATGCATTTCGATTGTCGGCTAGTGAGTTAATCATCGAACGAGAAGCGATCACCACCGGCACGGGGGTGCGGTGGTAAGGCTCGCAGCGTGCAGTCTGGCCACCGATCAATATGAAATCGACCTCTCGTCTGCGCGCCAAGAATTCACTCCGGTCGGCGCCGCTGGCAATATCTCGAGAGGAGCCGTTCTTTGAGGTGGAGCCATCGCTTCCAATTACCAGGGTTGCATAAACCGCCATAACGAAAAGGCTATCTTGCGAAGATGGCGGCGAGCCCGATGTCAGTGGTACTGCCTATCGTGTCCAACATGATCATTACATGCGATACATGTGCAGTTCGCGATATTGGTTGCAACGATTGCGTACTCACCTTCCTACTAACTCGACCCGAAAAATCAGAACCCCATCAATCCTGCGAGATTCCTGATTCGACTGCACAGGCGATCGATCTGCTCTCATCACGCGGAATTGTGCGGCCACTTCGCTTTAATTCTGCGCAGGGAGCGTAAAAAAATTTAAATTCACAGGTAGCCACGCTTAACTCGGTTTGAGTTGCCAGCAAAGCCACCGTTAGCCTTTAACCCTATGTCTTTAAAGAAAACTGGGTTTCTTACCAGAACCGTAATTGCTGCGTTGATCGCAATCTCAGCGCCGCTTTTTACCGCACCTAGCGCCGATGCGGCGCAGACGTTGGCGCAGGTACAAGCGCGGGTTAGACAACTCGAAGAAGAAGCGACAACTGCAGCAGAAGGTGCACAAGAAGCGAAAGTTAAATTGGCTTCTCTTAATCGCCAACTTCAAGGGATTCAAGCCAAGGAAGCGGTGCAAGGCCAGACTGTAAGCGCGCTTTCAAAATCACTAAGTGCGATCGCAGTTGAGCAGTTTAAAACTGGCGGCTTAAGTCAGAGCCTTGAACTCTTATTTTCTTCAAACCCAACTCTCTACCTTTCAGCTGCCGGTTCTCTCGAAGCTATTACTCGCAAGAAATCGGTTGAGCTCCGTAAATTTCAAGCGGCAAAACAACGTCTGACTGCGACTTCGCTAACTGTTAATGACAAATTGGCACTGGTTACCGCGACCCAGAAAAAATTAGCGGCACAAAGTGCACGAGCCTCTGCGAAATTGGCTGAAGCCGAAACCTTGCTTGCGCAATTAAAGAAAGAAGACCGTGAAAGATTAGCGCGTCTTGCCCAAGAAGAAGAAGATGCCGACCAAGCATCCTCTCTTGCTGCCGCAAAAAGCGCTGTTGGTGTTTCTGGTCGCGCCGGAAAAGCTCTTCAATTTGCGTTAAAGCAGATCGGCGACAAGTATGTTTTCGGCGCTGACGGAATGACTTATTGGGATTGTTCAGGTTTAACAATGCGCGCCTATCAGGCCGCCGGAGTTTCATTGCCGCACTCATCGCGCGCGCAATACGGTTATGGAAAATCAATTAAGCGCGCCAATTTGATGCCTGGAGATTTGGTCTTCTTCGGCCGTCCAATTTCTCACGTCGGCATCTATTTAGGCGGCGGCAAGATGGTTCATGCACCCCGTTCTGGTTCGCGCGTTAAGGTCGCAAGCGCATCAAGTTTGGGACGTAAACCATTTGTTGGCGCCCGAAGACTCTAAAGATTTAAATGTCCTTACCTAAATCTCCGGAGAAAATTCTCTGCATAACCAATGACTTTGGTCCACGCGCAGGTGGAATAGAAACTTTTCTAATTGGATTGATAGAACGCGCACCAAAAGGTTGCGTCATCGTCTACACCTCAAATCAGCAAGATACAGAGAGATATGACCAGGAATGGCTTGAAAATTTTGGAGTCGAGGTCATCCGCGACCGAGCTAAAATTCTGCTTCCCACACCACGTGTTGCTCGTAATGTAAATAAAATAGTTCGAACTCGAAAAATTGAACAAGCTTTCTTCGGCGCAGCCGCACCACTCGGAGTTTTATCTAAAGGTTTACGCCGCAATGGAGTTAAAAACATTGTCGCTTTAACCCATGGACATGAAGTTTGGTGGGCCAAACTCTGGCCCTTCTCAAGGGCAATTTCCTTTATCGGAAAATACGTTGATCATTTAACTTACTTGGGAGATTTCACACGCACTGAAATCTCAAAGGCCCTATCTTCGCGGGCTAAGAGCGCCATGGTGAAAATTGCTCCGGGAATCGATACTGAACATTTTCTGCCGACTGCCAGCGCCACAGATTTGCGATCGCAACTTGGCTTAGCAAATAAGAAAGTCATCGTCAGTGTTGGCCGGTTAGTACATCGCAAGGGTCAAGATACTTTGATTCAGTCGTTACCCGATATTTTGAAATCACATCCTTCGGCGCATATTTTATTAGTCGGTGAAGGGCCATATCGGGAGCACCTTGAGAAATTAGTAAATCAACTTCAAGTTCAGAACGCGATTACCTTTATCGGCAGAATTCAATATCGCGATCTTCCCAGGTATATCTGCGTAGGCGACATATTTGCGATGCCTTCGCGCTCACGCTTGGCTGGACTTGAGGTTGAAGGGCTGGGAATTGTTTATCTGGAGGCTAGTTCCTGCGGGTTGCCAGTTATCGCTGGCAAATCTGGGGGAGCACCGGATGCGGTAATTGAAGGCGTAACTGGAGTGACGGTGGATGGAACTTCTGCCGAAGAAGTCGCTGCCGCAATTATAAAAATGTTAGATAAGCCAGAGAATAGTAAGGCGATGGGCGAGGCAGGTAGAAAATGGATTCAAGATAAGTGGAGCTGGGAAATTTGGTCCAAGGAATTCAACTCGCTCTTTAAATGATTCCAGATTCGCGCGCAATTTTTAAAGCGCTTGCTCGATTTGGAACTTCAAGTTTGCGATAAATCGAACTGGTATGAGATTTAAAGGTAGAAGAAGAGATATTCATATTCTTTGCCAGGCTAGCAATATCACCAACCAAAGAGAGCGCGCGGAGAACTTCAACTTCACGTTGGGTTAAAAGCTCTTTTGCAGAAAGTGTTTTAAGGGCGTTAACGACCCCTGATGCCGTAAATGATTTCGGAGAATCAATTGCGCGCGTAAGAACAGATATTAGTTCTGGCAAGGGCGAGCTCTTTCTCACAAAACCGCTGGCCCCCG
>CAFBNQ010000005.1_pt1 | contig 18859 bp, 17 predicted proteins | sample 7269301 | NCBI WGS metagenome assembly CAFBNQ01 (sample SAMEA6814099, study PRJEB35770) | freshwater metagenome | biome: Freshwater; feature: Freshwater reservoir; material: water | place: Czech Republic | collected 2017-07-26 | depth 30m m
GCATTATCCAAAGTATTTCTGTGCGGCTAAAATTGATGTGCAGAGCTGATCAATATCATCAAGGGTGTTATAGAGATAGAAACTCGCACGAGTAGTTGCTGGAACACCCATCTTGCGAGTTAGCGGCCACGCACAATGATGGCCGGTGCGAACTGCGATTCCTGCGTCATCTAAGAATTGTCCGAGATCGTGCGGGTGAATCTCACCAAGCGTGAATGAAACTGCTCCCCCACGCATATTGGTATCAAGGGGTCCAACAACTCGAAGCGAATCGATCGCTGCCATTTTTGCTAAGGTGTATTTGGTAAGTTCGATTTCGTGGTTATGAATTGCCGGCATACCAATCTTGGAGAGGTACTTCACCGCTTCACCCAAACCAACGATCTGCGCCATATTTGGTACACCGGGCTCGAATTTGCGTGGCGCTGGAGCCCAAGTTGCATCAGTCATTGTTACTGACTCAATCATCGAGCCACCAAATAAGAATGGTGGCAATTCTGCAAGAAGGTTTGAACGTCCCCAAAGAACTCCGACTCCAGTGGGTCCAACTGCTTTGTGACCTGAGAACGCTAAGAAATCAATATCTAGCTCAACAACGTTTACCGGCATATGTGGAACAGATTGGCAGGCATCAAGGATGAAGACCGCTCCAACGTCGTGAGTTCGCTTAACTAACTCATCGAGTGGATTAATTGTTCCGAGAACGTTTGATTGATGAGTAAGGGCGACAATCTTGGTCTTGGTAGTTATGACCGAGTTGATATCTGATAGATCAAGGCGTCCTTCTGGAGTTACCTCGAACCATTTTAAAACTGCGCCAGTGCGCGCAGCCAACTGCTGCCAAGGAATGAGATTTGCGTGGTGTTCCATTTCAGAGACCACGATTTCATCGCCTGCAGATAGGTGAAATTTATTTCCTTTTGGGGCAGACCCAATTGAATATGCCAGCAAGTTAAGGGCTTCGGTTGAACTCTTAGTGAAGACGATCTCGTCTTCTTGCCCACCAATAAATTCACTAACTACTTGTCGTGCAGATTCAATTGCCTCGGTCGCTTCTTCGGCTAATTGATGCGCTCCGCGATGCGCCGCGGCGTTATGTAGGCGGTAGAAATTGCTCTCCGCCTCGATTACCGAATTTGGTTTCTGGCTTGTTGCACCGCTATCTAGATAAACCAGACGCTTTCCGTCACGAATCTTGCGATCGAAGATCGGAAAATCCGCACGGATTGCGACTGCATCAAAGGCCATGAATTTTAGTAATTGCGCAATTACGCAGTTACGTACTCCGCATAACCATTTGCTTCAAGCTTTTCGGCAAGCTCTGGCCCACCTTGTTCGACGATCTTGCCAGCGGCAAAGACGTGAACGAAATCTGGCTTGATGTAGCGAAGAATTCGGGTGTAGTGAGTAATTAGAAGAACGCCAAGATCGTTTGCAGCCTTGGCGCGGTTCACGCCTTCTGAAACGATGCGAAGTGCATCAACATCGAGACCTGAATCTGTCTCATCGAGAATTGCCATCTTTGGCTTTAGCAATTCAAGTTGCATGATTTCGTGGCGCTTCTTTTCTCCGCCAGAGAATCCTTCGTTGACGTTGCGCTGTGCAAATGATGGATCCATGCTGAGCGCTTCCATTGCACCCTTAACTTCGCCAACCCAAGTACGTAACTTAGGCGCTTCACCGCGCAAAGCAGTTGCCGCTGTGCGAAGAAAGTTAGAGACAGATACGCCAGGAACTTCTACTGGATATTGCATCGCTAAGAAGAGTCCAGCTTTTGCGCGTTCATCGACAGTCATCTCGAGTACGTCTGCACCATCGAGAGTAACTGTGCCACCGGTGATTGTGTATTTAGGGTGGCCAGCGATTGAATAGGCAAGAGTTGATTTACCAGAACCGTTAGGTCCCATGATTGCGTGGGTTTCACCAGATTTGATAGTTAGGTCTACGCCTTTAAGAATTTCTACTGCACCATTTTCGGTGTCAACAGAGACTTTAAGTCCGCGGATTTCCAGAGTGCTCATGAACTTTCCTCGCTACGCATCTACCGTGACGGAGTCTCCGTCAACGCTTACTGAATAAGTCTTAATTGGTGCAACTGCAGGAGGCGTTAACGCCTCCCCCGTACGAAGATCAAATTCGGCTCCATGAAGCCAGCATTCGATCTTGAAATCTGTGACATCGCCTTCAGATAGTGACGCATCAGAATGTGAGCAGGTGTCATCAACCGCGAAAACTTCATCGCCAACACGCGCTACGCAGATAGAGCGACCGTCTTTTTCAATCTTGATCGGCTTTCCTGCAGTTAGCTCGCTTAGTTTTAGATCGCTCATTTAGGCACCAGCCCTTGCAAGTTCGCCATCGATACGATCCATCAAACGATCTTGAATAACTTCATCACCGATTTCAGAGACGATCTCGTTGAAGAAGCCGCGTACAACTAGGCGACGTGCGTCAGCAGAATTAATTCCGCGCGACATCAAGTAGAAGAGTTGTTCATCATCAAAACGCCCCGTTGTGCTGGCGTGGCCTGCACCTACGATTTCACCAGTTTCAATCTCCAAGTTAGGAACGGAATCTGCTCGCGCGCCATCGGTTAGCAATAGGTTGCGGTTTAACTCGTATGTATCGGTGCCTTCAGCTGCTGCACGAATAAAGACATCGCCGATCCAAACAGTGTGTGCTTGATCGCCAGCGAGAGCGCCCTTGTAATTAACGCGAGATTTAGCGTTCGGGACCTTGTGGTCTACAAACATGCGGTGCTCGAAGAATTGACCCGAAGTCGCAAAGTAAACTCCGAGGAGTTCGCATGAGGCACCTGGTGCGATGAAGTCAACGGTTGGAAGTAAGCGCACCAGTGATCCGCCTACAGTTACAACGATTGATTTAAAGGTGGCATCGCGATCAACAATTGCATGGTGGCGACCTGCGTGAATAGTTTTGCTATCCCATTCCTGAAGATTTACCAAAGTCAGATTTGCACCGGGTGCAACTGAGATTTCTACATCTTCAGCCAAATGTGTATCGCCCGAATTTTCGATAATTACAGTTGCTTTAGCGTGGCTTTCGATTCGGATCTGAACGCGTGATAGTTCCGCAGAATCAGTTGCTCCAGAGCTGCGATTTAGAAAAATCGGTGCAGCAACTTCGGTGTTTGCCTTAACGGTAAGTACCGCAACATCTGCTGCGTTCTCGCGAATGCGAGCCACGATTACATCATCTGATTCGGTTAGGGGTGCAGCAAGTTCGCGTGAAATTCTTTCGAATGTTACGCCGGCCGCTGCTGCCCCTTTAAGGGAAAGTGAATTGCGATCAGCAATTACAGCGGTTCCGTCGTGAAGGCCGCCCAGACGCTTTAACGGTGTAAAGCGCCAAGCTTCTTCACGCCCGGTAGGCGTTAAGTAGTTAGTGGTTAGCGTTGACATTAACCGACAGCACCTTCCATCTGAAGTTCGATGAGGCGGTTTAACTCAAGTGCGTATTCCATTGGAAGTTCGCGGGCAATTGGTTCGATGAAGCCACGAACGATCATCGCCATCGCTTCATCTTCAGTTAAGCCACGTGACATGAGATAGAAGAGTTGATCATCGCTGACCTTAGAAACTGTTGCTTCGTGGCCCATTGAGACATCGTCTTCGCGGATATCTACATATGGATATGTATCAGAACGTGAAATTGTGTCAACCAAGAGCGCATCGCATTTAACGGTGCTCTTTGAGTGATGTGCGCCCTCTTGAACCTGAACAAGCCCACGGTATGAAGTACGTCCACCACCGCGAGCAACAGATTTAGAGATAACTGACGATGAAGTGTAAGGAGCTGCGTGAACCATCTTGGCGCCAGAATCTTGATGCTGTCCGGCTCCGGCAAATGCGAGTGAAAGAGTTTCGCCTTTTGCATGTGGACCCATCAACATAACTGCTGGGTACTTCATGGTGACCTTGGAGCCGATGTTGCCATCGACCCATTCCATGGTTGCACCTTCTGCGCATGTGGCGCGCTTAGTTACCAAGTTATAAACGTTGTTAGACCAGTTTTGAATTGTGGTGTAACGAACGCGCGCACCTTTTTTAACAATAATTTCAACAACTGCTGAGTGAAGTGAATCTGATTTGTAGATTGGCGCGGTGCAGCCTTCTACATAGTGAATGTAAGAATCCTCATCGGCGATGATCAAGGTACGTTCGAACTGACCCATGTTCTCGGTGTTGATACGGAAGTAAGCCTGCAATGGGATATCAACGTGAACGCCCTTTGGAACATAGATAAATGAACCGCCGGACCAGACTGAAGTATTTAGCGCAGCAAACTTATTGTCGCCAACGGGGATAACCGAACCGAAGTACTCTTTAAAGAGTTCTGGGTGCTGCTTTAGCCCGCTATCGGTATCAAGGAAGATTACGCCTTGGGCTTCTAGGTCTTCGCGGATTGAGTGATAAACAACTTCTGATTCGTACTGTGCGGCAACACCAGAGACTAGGCGCTGCTTTTCCGCTTCTGGAATTCCGAGGCGATCATAAGTGTTTTTGATTTCTTCAGGTAGATCATCCCAAGTTGCAGCCTGCTTCTCGGTTGAACGTACGAAGTATTTGATGGTGTCGAAGAAGATTCCGGAAAGGTCTGATCCCCATGATGGCATCGGCTTCTTCTCGAAGAGTGACAAACCTTTAAGGCGTAGATCTAACATCCATTGTGGTTCGCTCTTCTTGGCTGAGATATCGCGAACGACATCTTCGTTAATGCCACGTTTTGAGTTAGCGCCAGCATCGTTGCCATCTGACCAACCATATTCGTAGTTGCCTAGACCATCGAGCTCTGGATGTGCTGTTGTCATTTTTGCGCCTTTCCGGCTGTTGTTTGTGTATTCACTTGCGGAATAAATGTTGTACAAACGCCATCACCGTGAGCGATGGTTGCTAAACGTTGAACATGTGTACCGAGCAGATTAGATAGCGCCTCTGTTTCGGCTTCACACAACTGAGGAAATTCTGCGGCGACGTGCGCAATTGGACAGTGATGTTGGCAAAGTTCTTCGCCCGTGCCACGCGGACCAACGCTTGCGGCATAACCTTGTTCGGTTAAGAACTCTGCGAGCGCAACAACTTTATTTTCGCTCTTTGCGATAGATATAGAAGCTTTGCGCGAAATATCATCGGCGCGAGATTGTGCGAATGCACTGACCAAATGTTCTCCAGATTGCGCCGACATAAATTTCAGCGCAGCGACAGCTAGATCGTCATATGAATGTTCAAACTTCTCACGGCCGTTATCGGTCATAACAAAAACCTTTGAGGGGCGACCGCGTCCACGGGATGCGGCAACTCTTGGGTCACGCGCTTCCAGAATTCCGTCGGCAACCAAGAGGTCTAAGTGGCGACGGATTCCGGCTGGGGTAAGGCCTAAACGCTCACCTAGGGAAACAGCCGTTGATGGGCCATTTTCGAGAATCGAACGAGCAACGGCATCGCGGGTACGTGGGTCATCGCCCACCACCGCATCTGTGCGCTCTTTGATTTTCACAACAGTATTGTGTCTTAATTCATCGTATCTAGCCAGTTGTAGGCAGGCGCCTTGGAACGCGTCGGGTCCGCTGCGGTCATAGGCTAGGGCCATGAAACTGCGGAGGTTCCTCTACGGCGCGCTGCTCACTCTTCAAGCTGCCCTCGTCGTCACAGGCGGTGCGGTTCGGTTGACCGGTTCTGGTCTCGGATGCCCTACCTGGCCAGAGTGCACCCCAGGTTCATACACACCAGTTGCGCATCAGGCAGAGGGACAGTTGCATGCGTGGATTGAATTCGGAAATCGCTTACTTACCTTTGCCTTAGTCGCCGCTTCCCTTGCGGTACTAGCGCATGTATTAGCCACCAAGCGCAAGGATCTGCGTCTGCTGGCAGTCGGACAACTCCTTGGAATTCTCGGACAAGGAGTACTTGGCGGAATAACCGTTCTCACCGACCTACATCCGCTTCCTGTTGCTGGTCATCTCTTGCTTTCAATAATTCTTATAGCCGGTGCCGCCTCCCTTTATTCACGTCGAGAATTACGCGCAGTTAAACGTGAAAATTTGGAACCGCTCACTAAGCGATTATCACTGGCGCATATCGCGCTCTCTTTCATCGTAATTATCCTCGGGACCTTAGTTACGGGGTCAGGTCCACATGCCGGTGACGAGAAAGCCCGTCGTTTTGGATTCGATATTCGCACCGTCGCTTGGCTTCACGCAGATGTGGTCATCGCCCTCTTCGGTCTTACTGCGGCTTTCTATATTCTCGTAAGAAGTGATAAAGAGTTATCTCGCAAAATTGCTGTATTTACCGGCATCGCCCTCGCCCAGGGCGCGATCGGCTATATCCAATACTTCACTGGAATTCCTGAAATACTTGTCGCTGCGCATCTTCTTGGCGCAACATTGGTTTGGATCGCAGCGTGGCGAGTCCGCATTAACGTTACAAAAACTTTAATCAGTAAGTAAATCTTTCAATATAAATAAAATAAATAAATATAAGTAAATAAATGAAACAAGTGGATAAGGGATGGTTATGAAGAACTGGACTGACTTAGATGATCGCGCCGTTGCGGTTGCACGCGCGCTCGCGATGGATGCGGTTCAGAAGGCTGGACATGGCCATCCAGGAACAGCGATGTCACTAGCGCCAGTTGCCTACAACCTTTTTCAGAACCATTTAGTTCACGATCCAGCAGATCCAAATTGGCTAGGCCGCGATCGCTTTGTGCTTTCTTGCGGTCACTCTTCACTTACGCTCTACATTCAACTCTTCTTTAGCGGTTACGGCTTAGAGCTAGATGATTTAAAGGCTTTTCGTACCTGGAATTCATTAACGCCTGGTCACCCGGAATACGGTCACACCGCCGGGGTGGAAATGACGACTGGTCCATTGGGAGCAGGCGTAGCCACTGCTGTTGGAATGGCGATGGCTGCGCGCTACGAACGCGGTTTGCTCGATGCGGACGCACCAGCAGGTAAGTCGATCTTTGATCACAACATCTGGGTGATTTGTTCTGATGGCGATTTACAAGAAGGCGTTAGCGGAGAGGCTTCATCACTTGCCGGAACGCAACAACTTGGCAATCTGAAAATGATTTATGACGATAACCGTATTTCCATCGAAGGCGACACCCACGTTGCATTTACCGAAGATGTCTCTGCTCGTTACCGAGCCTACGGCTGGAACGTCATTGACGTCGCCGCAAAAGGCGATGGAAACGTTGACCTAGTAGCTCTTGATGCGGCGATGGTTGCTGCGAAGAATGAAAGTGCTAAGCCAACTTTGATTCGGATGAAATCAGTTATCGCGTGGCCAGCACCTCACGCTAAGAACACCGCCGAGTCTCATGGTTCGGCACTTGGCGCGGATGAAATTTCGGCAACCAAAGTTCTCCTTGGGCTAAATCCAGAAAAAGATTTTGCAGTTCCGGCCGATGTCTTTGCACACGTTCGCAAAGTTAAAGATCGCGGTTCCGCACTTCGAAAGAGTTGGGATTCCAATTTTGCTACATGGAAATCTTCAAATTCTGCAGGTGCAGCGCTGCTAGAGCGTTTGGTGACAAAGGAGCTTCCTGCAGGTTGGGATAAAGATTTACCAGTATTTGCAGCAGGAAAAGATGTTGCAACACGTAAGGCTTCCGGCGATGTCATCGCCGCGATTGCCAAGGCTCTTCCTGAATTCTGGGGCGGCTCTGCAGATCTTGCAGGAAGCAATAACACCGCAATCACCAGCGCCGGTTCTTTCTTACCAGCATCGAGTGCCATGCAGGGTGCCAATCCATATGGACGAATGATTCACTTTGGTATTCGCGAACATGCGATGGGTTCAATTCTTAACGGAGTTGCTCTGCATGGTCTATCACGTTGCTTCGGTGGAACCTTTGCCGTATTCAGCGATTACATGCGCCCATCGGTTCGTCTGGCCGCAATTATGGATCTGGCTTCTATCTTTATCTGGAGCCACGACTCAATTGGTTTAGGTGAAGATGGACCTACCCACCAACCAGTCGAGCATCTAGCTTCACTACGCGCGATTCCAAACTTTGATGTGGTTCGTCCTGGTGATGCCAATGAAGTTCGCGAAGCGTGGAAGGTGATTCTGCAACGTCGCAAACCTGCCGGCTTGCTTCTTTCACGTCAGAATTTGCCGGTCGTTGATCGCTCAACACATGGCGATGTAGCGCTCGTTGCCAAGGGTGCATATATTTTGAAGGAATCTTCTGCCTCAGCAGATGTCGTATTGATTGCTACCGGCTCAGAAGTCGGTGTAGCGCTAGCAACGCAGGTATTGCTGGAAGGGAAAGGCATTTCGACTCGCGTAGTAAGCGCTCCATGTCTGGAATGGTTTAAAGAGACAGAGGCTGCCTACCAAGGCCAAGTAATTCCGAAGAGCGCCAAGTTGCGCGTAAGCATCGAAGCCGGAATCGCCCAAGGTTGGCGCGATTACATCGGAGATTCAGGTATTGCAATTTCGCTAGAACACTTCGGAGCATCAGCTTCGGCTGGAAAGTTATTTGCAGAATTTGGTTTCGCGCCAGAAGATATCGCGGCAAAAATCCAGAGCGCGTTGAAGTAACGATGATTAAATTAAGCGGACCAGCACTTAGTAAGGTTGATCGCAACGATCCTAAATATCAGCTTCTTGCAAAGGCTCATCCGCGAATTGCAGCCAAGGATGCGACTACATGGGGAACTGCAGCAAGTGCAGAAGCGGCAATCCGCTTAAATTGGGTCGAACTAGATCAAACCTCGCGCGATCTACTCCCCTTGCTTGACGCTCTGGCAGCGAAGTTTCGGGAGCGAACCGATTTAGTTCTCTGTGGAATGGGCGGATCTTCCCTTGCCCCCGAAGTAATTGCGCAGACATTTAAGAAGCGTGCATTTATTTTGGACTCAACCGATCCTGATTACATTAACCGCGCACTTGGTGGCGATCCTATAAATCTTCTCATCTTGGTTGCATCAAAGTCTGGCTCAACGATCGAGACTTCATCACAGCGCGCTTTCTTTGAAAAATACTTGAGCGATGCGGGCCTTAACCCAACCGAGCATATGGTCTTTGTAACCGATCCTGGTTCTCCGCTTGATCAAGATGTTCGCAAAGCGGGATTCACAGTCATCAACGCCGATCCAAATGTGGGCGGACGTTTTAGCGCACTAACTGCCTTTGGTTTAACTCCTGCGGCGCTAATGGGCGTAGATGCATCAGTTCTACTTGATCAGGCTAGTGATTGCAAAGAACAAATAGTTAATACGCCAGAAGTGATTCTCGATGTTGCTTATCTACTCTTAACACAGGCTGAGCAATTTTTAGGTTTCACAGATAGCGGATCAAATTTTCCTGGCTTATCAGATTGGATCGAGCAGTTAATCGCCGAATCCACTGGTAAAGATCAACGCGGTCGCTTGCCAATCGCGACAGAAGGTTTTCAAGAGGCAGCAATGGGAGGTGCTTTCTCTGTTGCTTTCGCACCTGGTGCAGATCTAACAGTTGAGGCAGAACTTGGCGAGCACTTCTTATTCTGGGAGTGGGTTACCGCGCTACTCGGTGCAGCACTCGAGATCGACCCATTCAATCAACCAAATGTAACTGAGGCGAAAGAGGCGACATCTGCAGTATTGGCAGAATGGAATAACTCTCTTCCGGAGATCACTTCAGCAAATAGCGAAGGCGATATTGAGATCTTTGGTGATGGAAACACCTTAGTTGCAGCGTTGAAGAATCTGATTGCAAATACTGATTCGAGTGGCTACATCGCAATCACTGCATATTTGGATCGCGTCGGAGACAGCAAACTCGCTGAACTTCGTAAAATTCTCTCCGAAAAATCAGGTCGTCCGGTTAGTTTTGGATGGGGTCCACGATTCTTACACTCCACCGGTCAGTTCCATAAAGGTGGACAACAAAATGGATCGTTCTTACAGATCACTGGAGAAACGGTAAAAAACTATCAAGTGCCTGGCCGCGCTTTTGATTTCCGTACATTGCTAATGGCCCAAGCTCTAGGTGACAATCGCGCACTTGCGACAAGAAAATACCCGCTGCTTCGTCTGCATTGCACAGAACGTAGCGCGGGTATCGACCAGATCTTGAGAGCCGCTAAAGCTCTCTAAAAATATTTACTCGTCATCTCCGCGTAGTTTACGGAGAGCTTCTTCAAGAATCTTTGCGCCTTCTACATCGGTGCGACGCTCTTTTACATAAGCCAAGTGAGTCTTGTAAGGAATATTTACAACAGCCTTTGGTGGATTATTGCGATCGCGTCCTGCTGGAAGACCACACTTTGGGCAATCCCATTCAGCAGGAATTACAACTGTTTCCTCAACTGCAAAAGATGGACGAACTTCGTGGCCATTGCCGCACCAGTAAGAAACTGTGGCGCGCTCAATCTGATCTCCGCGTTCTGCCTCGCCCATTGGGCCGGCGCCGACACGGCTTCCGCGAATTGCACTTGCCATGGATTAACCCTTCAAAACAAGACTGAGTGCGACAACGCCGCCGAACCAAACTCCACCGACCACGATTGTGATGCGATCAAGGTTACGTTCTACAACAGATGAGCCGCCGTAGTTTGAAGAAATGCCGCCACCGAATAGATCGGAGAGGCCTGAGCCTTTTCCTTTGTGAAGAAGGACGAGCAGGATCATCAAAACGCTGGTGATGATTAGCAAGATAGATAGAGCTAGAGCCACGGTGTAAAACTCCTCAAGTTGTGGATGGAGATAGAGCGTAAGGATACTAGATCGACGTGCGAGATTAGGCTTCTGGGACCGCGTAGAACTTGGCGATCTTGGCCAATTCCTCAGGATCTAGGCTCGCTCCCCCGATCAGGGCGCCGTCTACATCCACCTGCTTCATGATTTCGACAACGTTCGATGATTTAACAGATCCGCCGTAGAGGATACGCATATTAGATGCGATCTCTGGAGAACCAATAGTTTCAATTTCTTCGCGGATTGCAGCACAGACTTCTTGCGCATCTTCAGGAGTTGCAGTCTTGCCAGTACCGATCGCCCAAACTGGTTCGTAGGCGATAACGATCTTCTTAAGTTCTGGCTTAGTAAATCCTTCAAGGCCAGCACGAATTTGGCGGATTACATGAGAAACATGTGTTCCGGATTCGCGGACTGAAAGTTCTTCACCGACGCAGAAAATAGGTGTTAGTTCGTTAGCGAGAGCTGCCTTGATTTTGCGATTGATTAGCGCATCATCTTCGTTATGGATTGCGCGACGTTCGGAGTGGCCGATTACAACAAATGTGCAACCAAGCTTGGCGAGCATTGAACCGGAGATATCGCCGGTAAATGCGCCGCTTGCCTCTGGTGAAAGATCTTGTGCTCCGTATTGCAGGCGAAGACGATCTCCATCGACCATAGTTTGAATAGAACGAATATCGGTAAATGGAGGAATGATCGCAACGTCTACAGCGTCATAATCTTTATCATCGAGTGAATAGACAAGCTTCTGTGCAACCGCGATCGCCTCAAGGTGATTGAGGTTCATCTTCCAGTTACCTGCCATGAGCGGCTTACGCATTATTTACTCCTTCGAATTAGGTACTTGCTGTGAATTAGAGATCTAAAGCAGTTAAGCCAGGAAGTTCTTTTCCTTCAAGGTATTCAAGAGAAGCTCCGCCGCCAGTTGAGATGTAACCAAATGCAGAATCTGCAAATCCAAGTGCGCGAACTGCAGCTGCTGAATCTCCGCCACCAACGACAGAAATTCCAGTTACTTCAGTAAGCGCTTGCGCGACAACCTTGGTTCCGTTAGCAAATGCTGGGAATTCGAATACGCCCATTGGACCGTTCCAGAAAACTGTTTTGCAAGAACGAATCGCTGCTGCAAAGCTTTCAGCAGAATCTGGACCAATATCTAGGCCCATCTGATCGGCGGGAATTGAATCAGCGTTAACTAGGGTTGCAGGCGCATCCGCTGCAAAAGCAGGCGCCACCAAAATATCGGTTGGAAGAACTAATTTCACACCAGAATCAGCTGCCTGTTTAATCAAACCTTTTACAGTTTCGATCAAATCGGTTTCAACTAAAGATGTACCAATTTCTTTTCCTTGTGCAGCTAAGAATGTGAAGACCATTCCGCCACCGATCGCCATTACATCTACCTTGCCGAGCAAGTTAGAGATAACACCGATCTTGTCTGAAACTTTTGCTCCCCCAAGGACGACACCGTATGGACGCTCTGGATTTTGGGTTAACTTCTTGAGTACTTCAACTTCTGCCGCAACAAGTGTTCCGGCAACATGTGGCAGCAACTTTGGAAGATCGAAAACAGAAGCATGCTTGCGGTGTACTGCGCCAAAGCCATCTCCAACATAAGCATCGGCAAGTGCTGCCAACTCTTTGGCAAGTACTTGGCGCTCTGCTTCATCTTTGGAAGTTTCAGCAGCTGCGAAGCGAATATTTTCTAGTAACAATATCTCGCCAGATTTGAGAGCTGTTGCTTTTGCGGTTACACCGCTTCCGGTTACCGCTCCGGCAAATTGCACTGGCGTGTCAAGAAGTTCAGATAAACGCTTAGCTACAGGAGCTAGTGAGAGTTCTGGCTTGGCTTCACCTTTTGGTCGCCCGAGGTGCGCAGCGATAACGATGCTGGCACCGTTTGCAAGAAGAGTTTTGATAGTCGGCAGCGAGGCGCGGATGCGTCCATCATCTGTGATCTCGCCGTTTTTCAACGGCACATTGAGATCGCAGCGAAGGAATACTCGCTTGCCGGCTACATCAAAGTTTTGAAGCGACATTAGTTAACGAAATTAACTAGAGAGATTTGCCGACGAGGCCGACAAGATCAACGAGGCGATTTGAGTAACCCCATTCGTTGTCATACCAACCAACGACCTTAACTTGGTTTCCGATTACCTTGGTTAGACCAGAATCGAAGATACAAGACGAAGGATCAGTCACGATATCTGAAGAGACAATTGGATCTGATGTGTAAGAAAGGTATCCCTTAAGAGCGCCATTAGCGGCAGCCTTCATGGCGGCGTTAATTTCTTCAGCGGTTGCTTCCTTAGCCAGTTCAACAGTTAGATCTGTTGCAGAACCTGTTGGGACTGGAACGCGCATTGCGTACCCATCTAGCTTGCCCTTGAGCTCTGGCATTACCAACGAGATCGCCTTTGCAGCGCCTGTTGATGTTGGGATCATATTTGTAGCTGCTGCACGTGAGCGACGAAGATCCTTATGTGGGAAGTCGAGGATTACCTGATCGTTTGTGTAGGCGTGAATTGTTGTCATCAAGCCCTTAACGATTCCCCAGTTATCTTGCAGAACCTTTGCCATTGGAGCAAGGCAGTTAGTTGTACATGAAGCGTTTGAAATAACGTTGTGGTTTGCTGGGTCGTACTTGTCATGGTTAACACCCATAACGATTGTGATGTCTTCATCTGTAGCTGGTGCAGAGATGATTACCTTCTTCGCGCCTGCAGTGATGTGCTTCTTAGCATCGGCTGCCTTTGTGAAGTGGCCGGTAGATTCGATAACGATATCTGCCTTAACTGATGCCCATGGAAGATTTGCTGGATCACGATCTGCGAAAACTTTGATTGTCTTGCCACCAACTGTGATGGTGTCTTCGGTGTGGCTTACTTCAAGTCCTAGGCGACCCAAGATTGAGTCGTACTTTAGGAGGTGAGCCAAAGTAGCGTTATCGGTTAGGTCGTTAATACCTACGATATTGATGTTTGGGTTGGTAAGCGCTGCGCGGAAGAAGTTACGGCCAATTCGTCCAAATCCATTAATTCCAACATTAATCACGTGAAAACCTCGCTCTAGAAAGTGTCAGGACCCGCTGGGTACTTATTCAAAGTTACGCCAATTGGGTGTACGGCATTAAAACTGCCACAACATTGGGGTCGTGGCTAACCTTACCAGTGGCGTGGAGTTACTTCTGCGTAGGCTTAGTTGAGCAAGTCAGGCGATAAGCCCGCTTCAGTATCTGGAATACCGAGTTCAGAGGCGCGTTTATCAGCCATTGCCAGGAGGCGACGAATACGTCCTGCGATCGCATCTTTGGTCATCGGAGGCGATGCAAGTGATCCGAGTTCTTCCAGGCTCGCCTGTCCATGGCTGATACGAAGTTCGCCGGCTTCTTTCAAATGATCCGGAATCTGTGGGCCGAGAATTTCCATAGCGCGTTGTACGCGAGCTGCAGCTGCAACTGCAGCGCGTGCAGAGCGGCGAAGATTGGCATCATCAAAATTTGCAAGGCGATTTGCGGTGGCCCGTACTTCGCGACGCATGCGGCGTTCTTCCCATGCAAGAACACTTTCGTGTGCACCAAGGCGTGTCAAAAGAACTCCGATTGCATCGCCATCGCGAATAACAACTCGATCTACGCCACGAACTTCGCGCGCTTTAGCGGTGATTCCTAAACGGCGAGCGGCGCCAACTAAAGCAAGCGCGGCCTCAGGTCCAGGACAAGTAATTTCTAGTGAAGATGAGCGACCAGGTTCGGTGAGCGAACCATGTGCAATAAATGCACCGCGCCAGGCAGCTTCGGCATCGCAAATATTTGCAGCAACAACTTGTGGTGGCAGTCCACGAACCGGACGACCGTTGCTATCAATCAAACCGGTCTGACGCGCCAGGGCATCGCCAGCTTCGATTACGCGAACCACATAACGCGAACCTTTGCGTAGCCCACTTGAAGAGAGCACCGCTAAATCACTGTCGTGCCCATAGATATCTGCAATATCTTTCTTTAAACGTCGTGCGCTTTGTGAGGTATCGAGTTCTACCTCGATTACAACTTTGCCTGCTGCGATATGAAGACCGCCAGCAAAACGCAGAAGTGAAGATACTTCGGCTTTGCGGCAGCAAGGTTTGGTTACTGAAAGACGGCTTAGCTCGTCTTTAACTGCTGCGGTCATTGCCATGGGCATATCCAAGCAGGGTTTAGCCCGCAATGTGTGCGAAAAGCGATGCTAATTTTTTCACATCGTGATGGACGAGCGAGCTTTGATCACGCAGATCTGCAACGACCAACTCTCCACCTGTACTTGAAAGATAGCGCTCTAATTGATCGGAACCTGCGACAACGCTTTGATCGGCAACGATCAGGTCGAATTTCAGATCCGGAGCATAGGTATGCAAAATTTGTAGGTGTTCAGTGGCGGTATATCCCGCGTACTCCCCCGAATTTATAACTGGTCCATGTTCAGTCGCAGAATCCAGATTTAATATCAGAATCTTCTTGCCTTTGCTATTAATCAAAGCTTGGCGTTGCTGTGGAACGAGCAAATGTGGAAGCACGCTAGAAAACCAAGAACCGGGCCCCATAACTATCCACTCTGCGCTATCGATCTCGGTCAACGCCTCAGGTCGCGCCTCTGGATTTTCCGGCAGTAAACGAAGTGATTCAAGGCGACCCTTAGCGGTTGCAACTTGCACTTGCCCTTTAACAATAAATCTTCCAGTTGAGTTTGTGAAGGTTGCTTCTATATCTAAGGGCGCAACCGACATTGGTAGTACTCGCCCAATGACTTTTAAGAGCGAGCCAACACGATCTAAGCCAGCGACTGGATCTTCACCTTTATTCCATAGCGCTGCCAGCAGTAGATTTCCAACGGCATGGCCATCTAATGGACCATCGCTATCAAATCGATATTGCATGATCTCGGCCCAACTTCTGCCCCAGTCGTCATCAGCACAAAGCGCAGCGAGTGCCATTCGTAAATCACCTGGCGGATAAATTGGAAACTCTTCACGTAGACGTCCACTAGAGCCACCGTTATCTGCAACGGTAACAATTGCAGTTATTGCCGTAGTTACTTGGCGCAGCGCCGCCAGTGTTGCAGCCAAACCATGGCCTCCCCCAAGTGCAACTACGCGTGGACTATTTCCACTCATTCACGACCTACATCACGATGTGTTGCGTGGGCCGAAATTTCAATATCTGAATTATCTGCTGAAAGTTGCTTAGCAACTTCTTCGGCGATCGCTACGCTGCGATGTTTTCCACCAGTACATCCAATTGCGATGGTTACATATTTCTTGCCTTCGCGTAAGTAGCCCGGCATCATCTGGCGAATTACTCCGACATAACTCTTTACGAACTCTGAGACACCTTCGCTGGTTAATACCTTCTTGGAAACTTCAGGGGTTAGCCCAGTTAGGGGACGAAGTTCTGGAATCCAATGTGGGTTTGGAATAAATCGACAATCTAGTACGAGGTCAGAGTCAACTGGGATTCCGTACTTGTAACCGAAGGAAAGTACATTTATTCGGATCGCATCTAACATTCCGGCAGAGAAGATCTCGCCAATACGCTTTTCTAATTGGTGTACATTCAAATTGGAAGTATCAATCACCACATCGGCACCAGAACGGAGTTCTTCAAGCTTGCTTCGCTCGCGTTCGATGCCATCGACGATGCGATCTTTTGCTTGTAAAGGGTGGGGGCGGCGAGTGGATTCAAAGCGCTGCACAAGAGATTGATCCGTAGCATCGAGAAATAACAAGCGATAAGTAATTCCGGACTCTTTAAGAGTAAGCAGGGATTGGCTAAGGGCATCGAAGAACTTTCCGCCACGTACGTCAACGACTACAGCCAGAGAAGAAATATCAGAACTCTTGGTTTGCAGAGCTAGATCAGGCAAAAGCGCAGGAGGCAAGTTATCAACAACGTACCAACCAAGATCTTCTAAAGCATGGGCAACTGTTGAGCGACCAGCGCCCGACATTCCAGTTACTACTAAAAGTTCCTTAGTTGCCATGGGCTCATTCTCCCCTGAATACCAAGGCTTTGGCTACTTACTTGCTGAAGTAATTTCGCCGGTCTGGGTATTTACTATTTCCGTACCTTGGCTCTGTGAAGATTTCTGTAGATATTCAAAAATTACTTCAGCGATCTTTTCACCAATACCTGGAGTCATAGCGATTTGCTGCAATGTTGCTTTACGAAGCGCCGCGACTGACCCAAACTGTTCAAGAAGTGCAGCTCGCCGGGCCTGCCCCATTTGTGGGATCTCATCCAAAATAGATTCGAGCATCACCTTTGATCTGCGCGATCGGTGGAAGGTGATTGCAAAGCGGTGTGCCTCATCGCGAATTCTTTGCAGCAAATACATGCCTTCGCTCGTGCGAGGAAGGATAAGCGGATCGCTCTCACCAGGACGCCAAACTTCTTCTAAGCGCTTAGCCAGCCCGCATAAGGCAACATCGGTAACACCGAGTTCATCGAGAGCGCGTTGCGCGGCGGCAACTTGTGGCGCTCCACCGTCTACAACGATCAACTGTGGTGGATACGAGAACTTACTTAACTTTCCGCCAATCGCCGCAACATCGCTCTCATCAACTGCGCGATCATTCAATAGACGCTTCATGCGGCGAGTAATTACCTGATGCATAGCTCGAGTGTCATCGGTCGCCTCTTTGGTGTCGATGATGAAGCGACGATATTCGCTCTTCTTCGCCATGCCGTCTTCAAAGACCACCATAGATGCCACAACTGATGTGCCCGAGATATTTGAGATGTCGTAGCACTCAATGCGTAGCGGAGTTCGCTTTAGCTCTAACTGCTCTTCGATTTCTAGCAGCGCCTTACCGCTAACTGCGGCATCAGTTGCGCGCTTACTTAAGAATTGAATTAGTGCGTAGTGAGCATTGCGAGCCACAGTTTGTAGCAGTTCAACCTTTTCACCGCGTTGTGGAACCTTGATCGAAACTCTTGCGCCACGTATCCCTGTCAGCCATGCTTCTAGCGCTTCCTGGTCGGCTGGTTCGCGATTTAGGTAAATTTCGTTTGGAATATCAGTTGGAGCGCTCTGGCTATAGATAGAGAAGAAGAGCGATGCAACTTGGTCATCACCTTCTAGCGCACGTTCTTGATCAACGATCCATGAGCGCGATCCTTTAATAGATCCGCGACGAACCATAAAGATCGAACCCGCGGCGTGTAACCCTTCTTCGTGAATCGAAATGAAATCACCATCTAGGTCATCAGAGAGATTGCCTTGGGTAGAACGTTGCGCTTTTTCAAAAGATTCGATCTGATCGCGAATACGAGCGGCACGTTCAAACTCTTCTCGTTCTGAAGCTGCATCCATCTCGCTACGCAACTTGGGCAGGATATCTTCCATGCCCTTTTCCATAAACGCATCTAGCTTTACTGCAATCTCACGATGTTCTTCAGGTGTTACCCAAGCGACGCATGGAGCGGCACATTTACCGATATCCCCCAGTAAGCATTGGCGTTTAGTGCGTTTAGCACGCGCAAAATTTCCTTCGGAGCACGAGCGAACTGGAAAGACTTTTAAAAGAACCTCATAGGTATTACGCAGCGCCCAGGCATTTGTGTAAGGGCCGAAGTATTTAAGACCAGGTCGTTTCTCTTTGCGAGTGATGAAGATCCGCGGGAACTCATCCTGCATTGAAATTGCTAAATAGGGATAAGACTTATCGTCCTTAAATTGCACGTTATATGTTGGTTGATATTGCTTAATCCACGAAAATTCCAGAGCCAGCGCTTCGAGTTCGGTAGCAACGATCGTCCAATCAACGCGGACCGCTTCATTAACCATGCGGTGCGTCTTACGCGCTAGATTGGAACCAAAGTAAGTGGTTAAGCGGTTCTTTAAATTCTTCGCCTTCCCTACATATATAACTTTATCTTTGCCGTTATAGAAGCGATAAACCCCAGGTAGTTCTGGAATCTCTTTCGGACGATAACTAGCTGGATCGGCCATTTACTTAACGGCAGCCTTTTTCTTCGCCGGAGCACGATTGGAAGCGAGAATTTCCGCTAAGAAATTGCCGGTGTAACTCGCTTTAACCTCTGCAACTTCTTCTGGCGTTCCTTCAGCGACGACCATGCCGCCGCGGAATCCGCCTTCAGGACCC
>CAFBNQ010000007.1_pt1 | contig 16957 bp, 14 predicted proteins | sample 7269301 | NCBI WGS metagenome assembly CAFBNQ01 (sample SAMEA6814099, study PRJEB35770) | freshwater metagenome | biome: Freshwater; feature: Freshwater reservoir; material: water | place: Czech Republic | collected 2017-07-26 | depth 30m m
ATCTTTATTCTAGATATTTATCTAGGGATGCGAGCCTTAGTTGTACGACCTCATAATCTGAACGAGCTCATTTGAGTTTCATATCTTTCGCATCCATATCTTTAAGTTGAACTTTTTGGACTACTAGTTTTCTACCTTTAAGTGTTCATCTAAGAACGCCTTAAATTTCGAAGTATCGGGCGATTGCTCCAGCTTGAAGGCTGATTTAAACGCTTTCCGATCTATCGCGATATATCCGCACTGTAAGTGGAGCCAGGCTCCCCTACCGTGAGATTTTCGGCCGATCGTTGGAGTAACTACCCCAGCAACACAGTTGACTCGCAATAGCTGCGATGGCTCTTGAGATTTTCGACAGACGATGCAGGTTCGTATCGGTTTGATACTTATTTGCATTGCAGCCATTTCTCTAACCATCAGCAAGTGCAAGGATAGCGAATCTCAGCGGAATCACCTAAATCCTTGCGTAACGCGGGAGGTTACTTAGGGGCTACAGGCGTATCGGGATGGATATCAATGCGCCAACCTGTAAGGCGTGCCGCAAGACGCGCGTTCTGTCCATCTTTACCAATTGCAAGGGAGAGTTGGTAATCCGGAACAGTAACTTTGGCAGAACGTGTTGCAAGATCAACAATCTCAACTTTTGTTACCTTCGCAGGTGATAAAGCATGAGCCACAAATTGTGCAGGATCTTCGGACCAATCGACGATATCGATCTTCTCGCCATGTAGTTCTTCCATAACCGCATTGGCGCGCGAACCCATTGGTCCGATTAGTGAACCTTTAGGAGAAACACCAGCGCGATGTGAACGAACTGCAAGTTTTGTGCGATGACCGGCTTCGCGTGCTACTTCCATAATTTCTACGATTCGATCATTTATTTCTGGAACTTCAAGTGCAAATAATTGCTTAACAAATGCAGGGTGGCTGCGCGAGAGCATTATCTCGGGGCCCTTCATTCCTTGTTTTACTTCTACTACGAAGCATTTGATTCGATCACCATGGTTGTATACCTCGCCCGGAACTTGTTCTTGTGGAGGAATGCGACCTTCTACCTTGCCAAGGTTTACGTTGATCATCTTGGGGTCACGGCCTTGTTGCACAATGCCAGAGATAACATCGCCAACAGATGCGCTGAACTCGCCAACGATTTCTGCATCATTTGTGGCACGCATCTTTAACTTAATTACCTGTCGAACGGTCGATGTAGCAGTACGTGCAAAACCTTCAGGTTCATCACGCTCTTCGGAGATACGTTCGCCTAGTTCATTAAAATTAGGAACCAAGATAACTATCTCACCAGTCTCGCGATCGATGCTGGCGCGCGCTTGGCGCTTTGGGGCATCAGTTTCGTAATACGCAGTCAAGACGCCGGCTTCAATCTCTTTAATCAAATCTTCTAGCGGCATCTGCTTATGAGTTGCTAGCGCGATAAGCGCATCAACATCTACCTGCCCCTTATTCATCTGAAGACTCATCGCTCAAGGCTGAAGCTTCTTCTTTACGATTAAATTCAATTTCAACTACCGCACGTTTGATATCAGTAAAGTTGACTTGATGGGTTTTGATTCGCCCCTTGATATTTTCAACAAGCGTTGCAGTTGATTCGTTAAATTCTGTCAGGCGTCCAATCGTGACTGTTCCATCTTGCAGGGTCACTTTTACGAGACGAGTTAAGTTCTTAGTCCAATGTCGTGGCAGGGTAAGTGGTCGATCGACACCTGGCGATGTTACTTCAAGGGTAAAAGGTGTTTCGTCCATGAAGGCGGCGGTATCAAGCAGCTCTGATATCAAGCGCGATACAACTGTGACCTGATCTAAATTAAGCGGGCTTTGTCCATCAACGATGCACGTAATAATGCGATGGTTACCGGCAGATGTATTTTGAACTTCTTCTAAATAGAAACCGGCTTCTGTAACAGCGGGTTCGATTAGTTCTGTAATTGACTGTGTCAGGGACACTTTGACTCCTTATTAACTTGTTATTTAGTTTTTTGGTACACCGAAGTTTAGCATCGTTTTTTCAAATTATCGGAGCGCCATATATGTATCGAAAGCAACTTTAAGAATTAGTGCGGCTGTGATACCCATAAAGACTTTACGCACCAGAGTAGATCCACCACGGATCGCAATCCGTGCGCCAATTAGGCCTCCAATCACATTGGCGACCGCGAGAGTTAGGCCAACTTTCCAGATAATTTCTCCATTGAAGCCAAAGACCAGAATCGCACCAGCGTTTGTCGCCACATTTACAACTTTGGCAATCGCTGACGCAGAGAGAAATGCAAAGCCCATGACTGCAACTAGAGTCAAAATTAAGAATGAACCCGTTCCTGGCCCGATGATGCCGTCATAAAAACCGATTACAAGTGCTGCGAATGCGGCGATCTTGAGGCGCTTGCCTTCGTCATGGCGCATAGATTCGATTTGGCCAAGTTGTGGGCGTTTCCAGGTGTAGATCAAAACGGCAATTAGTAGAACGACAACCAGTGGTTTCAGAACTTCAGTCGGGATTAGCGAAGCAAGTGATGCCCCACCCATGGAACCAAAGAAAGCGGGGAGCGCCATGACGACAAGTAATTTGGAGCTGACTTTGATATTTCGGCGGTAAGTCAGAGCCGATGCGGTCGTACCGAAAATTGAAGGGACTTTATTTGTGCCGAGTACAACAACGGTCTCTGTTTTATCTAATCCAATGAGCAAAGCTGGCAATTGGATGAGTCCTCCCCCACCAGCAATCGCATCGATTAGTCCGGCACAGAAAGCAGCCAGAGCCAGAAAGGCAAAGGTGTAGAGAGTTAGATCTGCAAACACTTTAGGAAAGTGAAGCGATTAGAGAAGTTACTGCAGAGATTGCATCACCAACTGCAACTTCAGATTTTTCGCCTGATTTGCGGTTACGAAGTTCGATCTTGCCATCGGCCAGTGATTTACCGACGACAACAATTACTGGAATACCAATTAACTCAGCATCTTTGAATTTAACGCCGGCACTTGGATCGCGCCGGTCATCGAGCATTACTGTGACGCCAGCGGCCTCTAGCTTGGTCGCGATATCAAGTGCGGTATCGAATGGGAGATCTTCCTTGCCGGTTGCAACTATATGAACCTTTGCTGGGGCAACTTCGAGCGGCCAAACCAAACCAATCTCGTCATAACTTTGTTCAGCGATCGCGGCTACCGCACGAGATACACCGATTCCGTATGAACCCATTGTTACTACTTGTGATTTACCGTTTTGATCAAGCACGGTAAGTCCGAGTGAGTCTGCATATTTGCGACCTAGTTGGAAGATGTGGCCAATTTCGATTGCACGATCAATAACAACTGCAGTTGCGCACTCTGGACAGGAATCGCCTTCGCGAATTTCCGCTGCTTCAACATATGCATCAGGTGTGAAGTCGCGACCATTGACCACGTTACGCGCGTGGCGATCTTTCTTATTCGCACCAGTAACCCAAGATGTTCCGGGTGCAACGCGCGGGTCGGCGTAAACAGTAATACCGAATTTTCCAGCATCTTGTGGACCGATATATCCCTTAACTAAACCGGGATGATTTGCAAAATCTGCTTCTTCAAATACACGAAGTTCTTCTACGCCAGGTAGGCCTGCTTGCAATCTCTTCAGATCAACTTCACGATCGCCAGGAACTAGTACTGAGATAGCTTTCTTATCTGCCATCAATAGAACATTTTTCAGCGTTGAAGCACCGGTAAATCCTCCACCAAACTTCGCATTTAGAACATCAACTAGAGAATCAATTGTTGGTGTATTTGGAGTATCTAACTCTTCAAGCGCAGGAACTGCAGATGAATCTACGGCTGCAACTTTGGTAACCATCGCTTCAACGTTGGCGGCAAATCCACACTTAGGGCAAAGGACATAAGTATCTTCACCGGTTGGACATGGTGCCAAGAATTCTTCAGATTTAGAGCCACCCATTGCACCTGAAACCGCTTTTACGATGTTGTATTTAAGGTGAAGGCGATCGAAAGTGGTGATGTAAGCATCACGGTGCTTCTGATATGAAACGCCCAATCCTTCATCAGTTAAATCAAATGAGTAAGAATCTTTCATTACAAATTCGCGTCCACGGATGATGCCGCTACGTGGGCGCGCTTCATCGCGGAACTTATTTTGAATCTGATAAATAGTCAGTGGTAGATCTTTATAAGATGAATACTCGCCCTTAACCATCAAGGTAAACATCTCCTCGTGGGTTGGGCCTAATAGGTAATCTCCACCTTTGCGATCTTGCAATCTAAAGAGCGATGGACCGTACTCTTCCCAGCGATTGGTGGCTTCGTATGCCTCGCGCGGCAAGAGCGCAGGAAAATGAACTTCTTGGAAGCCTGCATTATCCATTTCCTCGCGGATGATCTTTTCAACGTTACGTAATGTGATTACGCCAAGTGGTAGCCAAGAGTAAATTCCAGCTGCGATGCGGCGGATATATCCCGCGCGTACTAATAACTTATGGCTTGGAACTTCTGCATCGGCAGGGTCGTCGCGCAGAGTGCGAAGAAAGAGACTGGACATGCGCAACATGGGCGCAACCTTATCGCGTAATTACTTGACTGTGACGGAAGGTTCGCCTGAACCAACGCCAGCGGCTTCCATTTCTTCGGCCAAACGCATCGCCTCTTCGATAAGAGTTTCAACGATCATCGCCTCGGGAACGGTCTTGATAACTTCACCCTTAACAAAGATCTGACCTTTTCCGTTTCCGGATGCAACGCCAAGATCTGCTTCGCGAGCCTCGCCCGGACCATTAACAACGCAGCCCATAACTGCAACGCGAAGTGGAACGGTCATTCCTTCAAGGCCAGCTTGGACTTTTTCGGCCAAGGTATAAACATCAACTTGTGCGCGACCACATGAAGGGCAAGAGACAATCTCCAATTTACGTTGCCGCAAGTTAAGTGATTCGAGAATTGATATTCCGACCTTAACTTCTTCAACAGGAGGTGCCGACATTGATACGCGGATTGTGTCGCCGATGCCTTCGGCAAGGAGAATTCCAAAAGCGGTTGCAGATTTAATCGTTGCTTGGAATGCAGGACCTGCTTCTGTAACGCCAAGGTGCAATGGGTAATCACATTTTGCAGCCAAGATTCGATAGGCGTTAACCATTGTTACGGGATCGTGGTGCTTAACTGAAATCTTTAGATCTGAAAAGCCATGTTCTTCAAATAGTGATGCTTCCCAGAGTGCTGACTCAGCAAGTGCTTCAGGTGTGGCCTTTCCGTACTTAGCCAGTAAGCGCGGATCAAGTGAACCAGCGTTAACTCCAATTCGGATTGGGATACCTGCATCCCCTGCAGCCTTAGCAACTTCTTTTACCTTGTCATCAAATTGCTTGATGTTGCCAGGGTTTACGCGAACAGCAGCGCAACCGGCATCGATTGCTGCAAAAATATATTTTGGCTGGAAGTGAATATCTGCAATAACTGGAATCTGCGATTTCTTAGCAATCTGCGCAAGTGCATCGGCATCATCTTGGCTTGGAACTGCAACACGCACGATTTGGCATCCCGCAGCGGTGAGCTCGGCGATCTGTTGAAGGGTTGCATTTACATCTGCAGTAAGTGTGGTGCACATTGATTGCACGCTTACTGGTGATTCGCTACCGACTCCGACGCTGCCAACTTTTAACTGCTTTGTCTTGCGACGTGGGTGAAGAGGTGCAGGTGGGGCGCTAGGAATTCCGAGATCAACCATGGGGCTATTCTGCCTCAAAAATACCTAATCGGCGATTTAACCACCGTGCAAAGTTTAAAGATTGAGTGAAATTGGATTGAAAATATCTGCAATTAGCAGCAGAACTGTCAGCGCTGCCAAGATCACAAAGACAACTGCGGTAATCGGTGTGAGCACTTGCACATCAATTGCTGCAGGGCGTGGTCTACGACGAATCCGTGCAAAGAGCGCACGAATTTCATCTGCGATAGCAACTGCCATATGGCCACCATCAAGTGGCAAAATTGGCAGAAGATTAAAGAGGCCAACAAAGATATTTAAACTCGCCACGATCAAGATAAATGTTCCGAGGCGTTCGGAGAGCGTTAGTTCGCCACTTGCAGCTGCTTGACCAGATACTCGCGCGACGCCGACTACACCCACGAGTCCATTTTCATCACGCTTCTCGCCACCGAATGTCTGTCCCCAGAGCGCTGGGATTTTGGTAGGTAGTTGCACCAATGACTTTGCTGATGCAGAAGTAAAACGCCAAGTTAATTGGGCTGCAGATGTAACAGACTTTAAAGGACTGATTCGTTTAGTTCCGAATTCATTGATGATGCCAAGTACATAGCGGGATGTTCCGTCATCTATATCTGTCATGCGTGGAGCGGCGGTAATCGTTTGTTCGACTCCGTCACGTTTAATTGTGAAGGTAAGCGGTTGGCCTTTGGAGTTTCGGATCTTTAAGAGTTGATCTTGCCAATCAGTTGAAGTATCGCCATCGATTGCAATTATTTCATCGCCCTTTTGAAAGCCAGCGGCTGCTGCCGCGCTATTTGCGGCAACTGAATCGATGACGGGTAGAACTTGGTTAACGCCCACACCTGCAAGTAATACGAAGAGAAGTAGGTAGCCAAGTACGAAATGCAGGAATGACCCTGCTCCAAGCACAATCAATTTGCGTAAAGAAGATGCGCGATAAAAGGCGCGATCTGCTTCGCCTTCGGGCATTTCATCCCGCGGAGTCATGCCTTCGATGCGACAGTAACCGCCCGCAGGAATTGCTTTGATGCCGAATTCGGTTTCACCACGTTGGCGTGACCAGATGCGTTTGCCGAAACCCAAGAAGAATTCCGAGACGCGCATTCCGTAGCGGCGTGCTGTTAGGTAATGGCCAAACTCGTGAACCATCACTGAGAAGAGGAGTGCGAAAACGAAGGCGAGAATTCCGATGATCTGCATTAACGGGCTGCTTTCTGAAGAAGTTCTGTGGCGATTGCTCGCGCATCATCTTCGATTGCACTGACATCGGCTAAATCACGCAGCGCTCCAGCAGATTTTCTTCCCAGCTTTTGAACAACATCCTCAACAGTTTCAATGATCGAGGTAAAGCCAATCTTTCCTGTAGCAAAAGCAGCTACGCATACTTCATTGGCGGCGTTAAATATCGCAGGTAATCCCCCACCTAAAGTTCCGCAGCGGCGCGCTAAATCAATTGCAGGGAAGCGTTCGTTATCTACCGGAGCAAAAGTCCAGGTATGTGACTGGGTCCAATCGATTGGAGCAGTTGCCGCCTTTACGCGATCTGGGTAATTAATTGCAAAAGAGATCGGCCCCTTCATGTTTGGTGGAGATGCTTGTGCAATTGTTGATCCGTCAACGTACTGAACCATTGAGTGGATGACAGATTGTGGATGGATTACCGCTTCAATCTGCGAATAAGGCATATCAAATAAGTAATGCGCTTCAATAATTTCTAGACCTTTATTTACTAAAGTTGCAGAGTTAATAGTTACTACTGGCCCCATAGACCAAGTTGGATGATTCAACGCTTCTTCAACTGTGATGCCAGATAAGTCAGCGCGATCACGGAATGGTCCACCGCTGGCGGTAAGAATCAATTTGGATACTTCAGTTTTCTTGCCACCCATTAAAGCCTGCCAGAGAGCCGAATGCTCTGAATCCACCGGCAATAACTGATCTGGTTTAGCAAGTGACATAACTAGATCACCACCGGCAACAAGTGATTCTTTATTTGCTAGAGCGACGCGATTTCCAACTCGGAGCGCTGCCAGCGTTGGTCCTAGCCCAATAGAGCCGGTGATTCCGTTTAAAACAACATCGCAGGTAATCGCCGCAATTTCAGTCGATGCCAGTGGACCATCAATCACAGTTGCTTCGGGTAGCGCTGCTTTAATCTGGTCCGCGTTCTTTGCGACGCCAATTACTGCGACGTTAAATTTCTTAGCCTGCGCAATAATCAAATCAGGATTTGAACCTGCTGCAGTAATTGCAACTACGCGAAAAAGAGATGGGTTAGCTTCAACAATTTCTAGCGCCTGCACACCGATCGATCCGGTTGAGCCAAGAATTACTAGATCTTTCACTGCAGATACCAATTAACTATCTATCTAAAAGGTTTTGTGTCGGTGAATAAGGAGTTCCGTTACGGCGCTTAGCAATTGCTGATAGCGCTTCAAGAACAACGCGGTTGGCAAGAATTGCAGTGATATCCGCGCTATCGAAAGGTGGGGCTACTTCGACTACATCTATGCCGACAACGGGGAGTTCGAGGCAGATGCGACGCACCGCTTCGAGAAGTTCGCGTGAAGTCATTCCGCCTGGTTCGGGGGTACCGGTACCTGGAGCCATACCTGGATCTACTACATCGATATCAACGGATAGAAAAACTCCATCGCAACCATCGGTAAGCGTTGCAAAAGATTCATCGAGAACTATATTTAATCCGCGGTGATGGATCTCAGTCATTTCGTAAGAACGCATACCTTGATCGCGCATCCAATTTAGAGTCTTATCATCTGGCCAATATCCGCGCAGACCTAGTTGCAAGAAACGGTCACCACGAACATGTCCTGATTCGATTAGGCGACGCATCGGTGTTCCGTGTCCGATTAAAGCTCCGAATTGATCTTCACCGGTATCGGCATGCGCATCGAAGTGGATCATGGATATTTTGCCTAGCCCGCGATGCTTTGCGATACCTGCGACATCTGCCGATGCAATTGAATGATCTCCTCCGAGAATTACCGGGATTTTTCCGGCACGAGAGATTTTTTCAGTAGCTTCTTCGAGAACCTTTAGTGATGAAACTAAATCTCCTGGCGGCATCATTAGGTCGCCAGCGTCATAAACTTTCAGAGCCTTTAGCGCATCCACACGAAGTGCAAGGTGTGGGCGTTCAGCATCGTGTGGCAAATAATCTCCACCGCGGATTGCCTGTGGTCCAAATTTGGCGCCCGAACGATGAGATGTTCCGGAATCAATCGGCGCACCAAGAATGATTACATCAGCATCGGCATAACTCTTTGGATCTTCTAGATCACATTGCGGGATTCCTAGAAATGTAAAACTAGGTCCATACATATTGCCGTGGTTAGCCATTTCGTAAGGATAGTTCTAAATCTTTAAGAATCGAAACCTAAGCCGAGCGAATCCAAGAATTTAAGCCAGAGATTGCGCTTTCCACCGTTTTCGTCGGCCTTATTTATTGACCATTGAGTAAGGCGAATAAAGATGAATCTAAATGGTTCAGGTGGGAAAGGCATCGGTTTCTTAACCACCATACGAAGATTGGTTCTTTCGTTGTCTACTCCATCGAGAAGATCCAGCATCACCTGCGCACCGAAACGAGTAGAGCCAACTCCAAGACCTGTGTAACCCATTACATAAGCTACGCGACCACGATGAGCCATTCCCCAAAATGGTGAGAAGCGCGAACATGTATCAATTGCGCCACCCCAACCATGAGTGAATTTGATTCCCTTTAATTGAGGGAAAGTTTCTAGGAAAGCTTCGGCCAAGTGAGCATAAGTTTGCGCATCGGATTCGTATTCTTGGCGAACTTTTCCCCGGAAATTATAGATGGCGTCATATCCGCCCCAGAGTATTTCATTATCTTTAGTCATGCGGTAGTAATGGAATTGGTTACCGGCATCAGATAAACCTTCACGGTCGTTCCAACCGATTGACTCGAGTTGTTCGGCCGAGAGTGGTTCAGTTACGAGTTGGAAATCATAAACAGGGACTACATATTTATGTGCCCTCTGAATCAATGATTTGAATACGTTGGTAGCAAGTGCGACTTTATTGGCGTACACGCTTCCGTAAGGTGTGTGCACGATCATGCCGTTCTTAGTGCGCTCCAAACGATCAACGTGTGAGTTCTCGTAAATCTTTACACCCAAAGTAATGCAGGCACGTTCGAGTCCCCACACAAGTCGAGCTGGATCTACGAGCGCTGTGCCATCTGGATCCCAGAGCGCACCTTTGTAGATTGGAGATTTAACTCGCGCTTGCACTTGCTCTTGACTTAGCAGTTCTACGTTGTCACCAAAAGAATTTCGTAGTTCGGCCTCTTCTTTTAGGCCCTTCATCTGCCAATCTTCTACAGCAACACGTAGTTCGCCATTCCATTCAAAATCACATTCAATGCCGTACTTGGTAATCGTGGCTTCGATCGCATCTAGATTTTCGCGACCTAATCTTTCAATAACCGCCATCTCATCTTTAAACCGGCTATATCCATTGATAAATCCATGGGTAAGTGAGTAACTGCAGAATCCGCCATTACGCCCAGAAGCGCCGGCGCCAGTTTCGCGTTGTTCTACAAGAACTACCTCGCGTTCGGGGTTAGCTTCTTTGGCCAGTAGTGCAGTCCAAAGTCCGGTGTAACCAGCGCCGACGATGCAAAGATCGGAGGTGACATCGCCAACCAAGGTTGGGTGTGGAAGTGGTTCGAGCGGATCTTCATCGAGCCAGTAAAGCTGTGGCTGCATATGAGATAAATGTTTAAGAATCGATGGATCGGTAGTGGCCATCACCTTTTTCCGGAAGATACCCGGAAATCACCTCTGCAATTACTACTAGTAGTTGGAGGTTATATTAGCGCGCTTTGCGGCGATTAAGGATCTGCCCCGCTATAACGATCGCTAGCGCAAGGAAAAACATACCCGAACCGATCACATTTGCTTGCGCCGGAATACCGCGGGCCGCGGCTGTGTAAACAAATTTTGGAAAAGTTATAACGGTGCCCGAATTGAAGTTGGTAATAATAAAGTCATCGAAAGACAAGCTAAATGCCAAGAGCGCGGCGCCTGCGATTCCGGGTGCGACTAATGGAAGGGTGACGCGACGGAAAGTTTGAATTTCGTTTGCGTATAGATCCATCGCTGCTTGCTCTAAACGCGGGTCAAGGCTGGCGATACGCGCCTTAACGGTAACCACCACGAATGAGATACAGAACATTACGTGTGCAATTACCGTTGGCCAGAATCCTGGGTTGATTTTAAATACTAGGAAGAGTGAAAGTAGCGAGGCGCCAAGCACGATTTCTGGTGTGGCCATCGGTAAGAAGATCAAAAGATTGGATGTGGAGCGACCTTTAAAGTTATGGCGACCAATCGCAAAGGCAATCATCGTTCCTAAAATAGTCGAGAAGAGCGTTGCCAGAAAACCAATCTTTATTGAGTTCGCTAGAGCATTACAGACTTCTGGCGCGCCGCAAGGGTTCTTCCAGTTATCGAGTGTGAAGCCCTTCCATACCAAGTTGCTCTTGCCGGAGTCATTGAAGGAGAAGGCAAATGTGTAAGCGACCGGAATGAATAAATATGTAAAGGCAAGAAACATATAAACGCGAATTAGGTTGCGCCCAAACCAGCGCTGGAACTTTACAACTGGAGATATACGAGGCGCTGTGGCATCGGCAATTTTCTTGCTCATACCAACTCCTCCGTTCCGGCTTTACGGATGTAAATGGTTACCAAAATTAAGATCGCCGCCATCAAGGTAAATGAAAGCGCGGCAGCGGTTGGGTAATCAACGATTTTGAAGTAACGAGATTCGATTACGTTACCGATCATCTTGGTATTTGGGCTTCCCAAGATCGCAGCATTTACATAATCGCCAGCTGCCGGAATAAAGGTAAGTAAAGTGCCGGCAACAACACCTGGCATGGATAACGGCAGTGTTACCTTGCGGAATGTTGTAAATCCATTGGCATATAGGTCACCAGATGCTTCGAGGGTTCTTGGATCAATGCGATCAATCGAGGCATATAGCGGCAAAGTCATAAATGGTAAGAAGTTATAGGTCATACCCATGACTACGGCGAAAGCGGTAGATGTCAAAGTAGTGCTGTCGCTGATGATGCCGATGGTGCGTAGCGTGGGAACTACAAAACCTTCTTCGCCAAGAATTTGTTTCCAAGCGACGGTACGAAGCAAGAATGAGGTAAAGAACGGAGCGACAACTAAAACTAAGAAAAAGTTCTTGTACTTTCCAGATTTAAATGCGATCGCATAAGCCAACGGATATGAAATCGCCAGCGCTAAAAGAGTTGCGATAATCGCGTATACAAAAGAGCGGCCGAATTGCTCTTTGTTTTCGACGAACGCATCGATGTAATTTTGAAAACGAAAGGTCTGCTCGTATTGACCGGTATCTCCCCCACCGACTGGTGTCTGCGTTGAAGTTTGCGCCAAATTTACGATCGGCAAAATGAAGAATGTAAATAGAAAACCAAAGCCCGGTAGGAGGAGAAGGTAAGGAGTACGAATCTTTCCCATCGAAGTTACTACTTACTCTTCGTCTAGATCTTCAGGTGTAACTTCAGAACCAGCAGTCACATCTTCATCACCGCGAAGGGCGAAGGTGAAGACAGGTGCCCAAGAAATGTTGACGGCATCACCCTTGTTAAATGGTGCTACTCCGTCATCGTTTTGCTCGAAGACCATAAGCTCTTGGCCCCAAGGCATTTCAACCTGATATTGAGTCGATACACCGATGTAAGAGACATCTTCGATGCGTCCGCCAGTTAAAACGTTTCCTGATACCGGGGTATCGAGAAGTGAAATACGGAATTTTTCAGGACGGATACCGGCATACATTGAGTTATCAACTGCGTGCGAGCGGTTCTTTGGAACCGAAATCTTCTGTCCGTAAAGATCTACGACTAGTGAATCTCCATCGTTTCCGGTGATTGTTCCCTTAATTAGATTTGATTGGCCCAGGAAGTTAGCCACAAATGCCGTCTCTGGATTGTCATAAAGATCTGCCGGTGATCCCATTTGTTCAATCTGGCCTTCATTCATAACCGCGATCGTGTCAGCCATAGTCATGGCTTCTTCTTGATCGTGGGTTACGTGAACGAATGTGAGGCCAACTTCTTTTTGAATCCATTTGAGTTCGATCTGCATCTGACGACGCAGTTTGAGGTCAAGTGCGCCAAGAGGTTCATCTAGAAGTAATAGAGCTGGCTTATTAACGATTGCGCGAGCAAGAGCGATTCGCTGCTGCTGTCCACCGGAAAGTTGCGTTGGTTTACGTCCCGCAAGATGTGGAAGTTCAACCAAGTTAAGTACTTTATTTACTTCTGCATCTACATCTTTAATTCCGCGACGGCGAAGGCCGAAGGCAATATTCTCAAAGATTGTTAGGTGCGGAAAGAGCGCATAGTTCTGGAAAACGGTATTGATCGGACGTTGATAAGGCTTCGTAGTCGTGATGTCAGTTTCACCTAAGTGAATACTTCCGACTGTTGGTTCTTCAAGCCCTGCGATCATGCGCAACGTTGTTGTCTTTCCGCAGCCTGATGGCCCAAGGAGTGCGAAGAATGATCCTTTGGGAATCGTCAGCGAGAGATCATCTACTGCTTTGAAGTCACCGTACTCTTTGGTGATTCGAGTAAGTATTAAATCCCCACGTGCAGAAGAGGCATCAAATGTCACTTAGTTGCCGGCAGCCTTCTGGAACGCCTCTGTCCAAGCAGTCTCTTCAGTAGGAGTTAGTGAACGGAAGACGCTGAGGTTCTTCATCGTTGCATCAGTTGGGAAGATGTATTCGCTCTTTGCGAGTTCTGGATCGATCTTTTCCATCTCGGCTTGGGCGCCCTTAACCGGTGTTACGTAGTTAACGTAAGCCGCAACTTCTGCCGCAATAGCTGGGTCGTAGTACCAGTTGATCATCTTTTCGGCACTTGCCTTAGCTTCGGCAGTGACTGTTGAAGGAATCATCATATTGTCACCAGAAATTGTTCCGCCTGACTCAGGAATTGCGAAGTCAAACTTTCCTTCATTTTCTGTTGCGAGGATGAACATATCGCCTGACCAACCAATGACTGCGGTTGCATCTCCCGATGTGAGGTCTTCAGCGTATTCATTACCCTTTACGCCGCGGATCCATCCATCTGAAATCTTCTTCGCCATGAAATCAACAGCGTTCATGTATTGATCTTCAGTAACGGTTGCAGGGTTGGCACCTTGCGCAAGCAAGATAATTCCGATGGTGTCGCGAAGTTCTGAAAGCACAACGATCTTGCCCTTGTTCTGTGGAGCGAAGAGGTCATCGAGTGTGCGAATTCCCTTTGGATTCTTTTCAGTATTCCAACCAAAACCACCCATGATTCCTTGCCAGGTAAGAGTTGATTCGCGGTTTGGATCGTATGAAGGAGATGCAAGAGTGTCGAGAATATTTGTCTTATTTGGGATATTAGCTGCATCAAACTTCTGCGCATATCCAAGTCGAATCCAGCGCGCCGCCATCCAGTCAGTTGGGCAGACAACGTCATAACCAATATCTTCGTTGAGCTTTAGTTGCGCTTGTACTTTCCCGAAGAACTCATCGTTGTCGTTGTAATCTTCAAAGTATTTAACATCGATACCGGTTGATTCGGTGAACTTGTCGAGAGTTGGATAAGTCTTATTTGCTTCATCAAAATCTAAATAAAGTGGCCAGTTGCCCCAACGAATTGCATCACCTGATGCGGCAGAGTCTCCGCCTGAACCGCATGCAGCGAGCGCACCGGCAGCGCCAACGCCACCTATGCCTGCGAGAACTGCACGGCGTGAAACACGTGCATTGATTATTGAACGTGCTTCTGGGGATAGAGGTGACTTCTTAGCCATGTTGATGGGCTCCTTTTTGTTTTCCGGAACAAGGGACGGTTGTGCAGGGCTCATTATGTAACTGATTAGCCCCGCACGCCAAACGATTTCGCTCAGATTTAGCAGAAATTTATCTAAATTTTTAGCCGTTTAGGTTAGTCATCACATGCTTGATTCGGGTGTAATCCTCGAACCCGTAGCTAGAGAGATCCTTGCCATATCCCGAGCGCTTGAATCCACCGTGTGGCATCTCAGCAACGATAGGAATGTGGGTGTTGATCCAGACGCATCCGAAGTCAAAGGCCTTGGCCATGCGCATCGCAGTTCCGTGGTCCTTGGTCCAGACAGATGATGCCAAGCCATATTCGACTCCATTTGAAAGGGCGATCGCTTCTGCCTCATCTTTAAATTTCTGAATTGTTATGACCGGTCCGAAGATTTCGGATTGGATGTGCTCATCCTGCTGACGAAGATCGGCGATAACCGTTGGAGCGATGAAGAAGCCTGGGCGATCAATCGCTGATCCGCCTGCGACGACTCGCGCATGTGATGGAACGCGATCGAGGAATCCCTTTACACGTTCAAATTGCGCAGCGTTATTTACTGGTCCAACAATCACATCTTCATTTGGCATACCGACCGCGATCTCATTGGTCGCTTGGTGCGCAAGGAGTTTTACCATTTCTTCGTAGACGCCTTCTTGCACCAAGACGCGAGTTGCTGCGGTGCAATCCTGTCCGGAGTTGAAGAATCCAGCGATTGCAATTCCCGCAGCGGCAGCTTCTAGATCTGCATCGTTAAAGACAACAACTGGCGCTTTGCCGCCGAGTTCGAGGTGGACGCGCTTTAATTGCTTGGCAGCGCTTCCGGCAACTTCCATACCTGCGCGCACTGAACCGGTAATTGAAACCATTGCTGGTGTTGCATGTTCTACTACTGCTTTTCCGGTTTCGCGTTCTCCGCAAATGACGTTTATTACGCCATCAGGTAAAAATTCGCCCATGATCTCGGCCATAAAGACTGTCGATGCAGGAGTTGTATCACTTGGCTTAAGAACGACAGAGTTTCCTGCCGCAATTGCCGGAGCCCATTTCCAAACCGCCATCATCATTGGGTAGTTCCATGGAGTTACTTGGCCGCAGACACCAACTGGCTCACGACGAATAAATGAGGTCATTCCCTTCATATATTCCCCAGCAGATTTGCCCTCTAAATTGCGAGCAGCACCGGCGAAGAAACGGATCTGATCGATCATTGGAGGCACTTCTTCTGAAGTTGTTAGCCCAATTGGCTTGCCACAGTTTTCAGATTCGATTGCGATAATTTCATCGGCGCGCGACTCGATCGCGTCGGCGATTTTGAGAAGGGCGCGTTGGCGCTCGGATGGAGTTGAATCACGCCATTCAGTGAAGGCGTTAGCTGCGGCGGTCATCGCCTTATCAACATCGGCGGCATTTGAATTTGGAGCAGTTGCGAATGCTTGTCCTGTTGCTGGGTTAATTAGCGTTGTTGTCTCCCCAGAAGATGAGTCAACTAACTTTCCATTAACAAAGTTCTGCAACTTCTTCATTTTAGTTCTGCCCCTTTACCGCACGGATTAGTTGATCACCATGATCAACCGGATGTTTGGAATAACCTTCAAGCCATTTAGCGATTGTGTAGTGTCCAGATTCAGAGTGAACACCAGACTTTTCGAGATCAGATTCTTGGAGACGTTTAATGATATCTAGCGATCCAGCGCGAACCGCAGCAAAGATGGCGATTGAATTTTCTACTGGAGCGCTTTCATATCCAAGTTGTGGCGCAGTTGCCCAAAGATTTTCATCGTAACCTTGAATGATCGAACCTTCTGGTTCGGCAACTAAGCGACGTAAACGTGCATATGACTGCGCTTCTGAATCAGCTAAGTGATGAATGATCTGACGTGCCGACCAACCTTCAGGGTGCTTAACATCTAACTGGTCTGCGGTAACTCCACGCGCCAAATTAAGGAAGTACTGAGTTGATGATTCGTAGACGGCTGATTGTTCTTGGATGCTCATACCGTTGAGTCTATTTACTCTTTTCGGCCGCTGCCAACTGCCCGCAGGCGCCATCGATTTCGCGTCCCCGCGTATCACGCACGGTTACAGGGACCCCGTAGCTTTCAAGAATTCGTACAAACTCGGCCTCGTCCTCGCGACGCGAGGCTGTCCACTTAGAGCCCGGGGTTGGGTTAAGCGGGATCAAGTTGACGTGAGCGTTGCGACTCTTAAGTAGGCGACCCAGTAAATCCGCGCGCCAAGATTGATCATTGATATCGCGGATTAGCGCATATTCAATTGAATAGCGGCGGCCGGTCTTCTTTTCGTAAGCATCGGCTGCAGCCAGAACTTCA
>CAFBNQ010000008.1_pt1 | contig 15922 bp, 15 predicted proteins | sample 7269301 | NCBI WGS metagenome assembly CAFBNQ01 (sample SAMEA6814099, study PRJEB35770) | freshwater metagenome | biome: Freshwater; feature: Freshwater reservoir; material: water | place: Czech Republic | collected 2017-07-26 | depth 30m m
GATTCCGTCAATTCCAACCTTCTTGAACTTCGCCATGTCAGCGAGCATTCCGTCTAGTGATGTTGGAGCCTTAGTGATTCCAGCCTTCTTTGCAGCTGCTGGGTTCCACCATAGAACGTTTGCACGGTGAATGTTTACTGGAACTGAGTAGATCTTTCCGTTTGTTGTAAGGGTCTTTACGAGATCCTTAGGGAAAATCTTGTCCCATCCTTCTGACTTGTATAGGAATGAAAGGTCTTCAACCTGTCCAGCCTTTACATAAGAAGAAAGTTCTTCGCCAGCGTGTGCTTGGAAAGTATCAGGTGGATTACCAGCCTGCATACGTGATACAAGAACACCCTTTGCGTTAACGCCAGCTGCGCCTGCAACTGTTGCGTTAATAAATGGAGTCTTTGGGTTCTTTGATTCGAACTCAGTTGTCATTCCTGCAAGACCTGCAGCTTCTCCGCCTGATGCCCACCAGGTAAAGATTTCGAGTTGCTTATCAGTTGCAGCAGATGATGCTGGAGCTGTTGTCACAACAAGTGCAAGTGCAGCGAATACAGCTGCTACTTTGGACTTCTTTAGCATGTAACGCCTTTCTCGATGTAGAGGGATTTCCTACTACGGGATATGTATCGCCTTGGATTTATGGGGACCAAGGATTTACATGGGTTCATCTTTGTTTGGGGTGACAGGCGAGTCAACCTACTTTGGCCCTTTGGCGATAACGATTCGGTTACGAAGGGCGAGGCTAAAAAGCCCCTTTGACCAGGCTTTTAAGCGCGGATTAGGTCAGCGAGGAGAGCTTGTAATAAGCGCCATTCCACTTGATTTCCTTGTGGAATTCATCGCTATTGGTCGAGGCGCTGATTCGAAGGTGCTCGACCGAGGCGATATTGGCGAAGTCATTTAGGGTCTCGATATCCAGGGCGGTGCTGAGGACGGTGTGGTGCGAGCCGCCGGCATAGATCCAGGATTCAGCCGATGTGGCAAGGGAAGGGGCTGGTTTCCAGACCGCACATGCCACGGGCAACTTTTTCAAATCTTTATCGGGCTTAACAACTTCGATGTCATTGGAAACAATTCGGAAGCGATCACCGAGATCCATTAATCCAACGACGCGACCTTGTGCAGGTGTGGCGTTAAAAACTAAGCGAACTGGATCATCTTTGCCGCCGATACCGAGTGGATGGATTTCACACTTTGGTTTTTGATCGGTAATCGTCGGACAGACTTCGAGCATATGCGCGCCCAGAACTTTTGGTTCACCCGGTCCGAAGTGATAGGTGTAATCCTCCATAAATGAAGTTCCACCTTTTAAGCCTTCAGTCATGCTCTTGATTATGCGAAGTAGCGCGGAAGTTTTCCAATCTCCTTCGCCACCGAAACCGTATCCCTTGGACATCATGCGTTGCACGGCTAGACCAGGAAGTTGCTTTAGCGCACCTAAGTCTTCGAAGTTAGTTGTAAATGCCGTGAAGTTTCCGGCTTCCAAGAAACGCTCCAAAGCGATTTCAAGTGATGCTTGATAGCGCAATGAATCGTGGCGGGCTCCGCCTTTTTTGAGTTCTGGTGAAACTTCAAAGATCTTTTCATATTCGGCAACTAACGAATCGATGGCACTTTCTTCGACTGCAGCAACGGCATCGACTAACGCGTTAACTCCATAAGCTTCAATGGACATGCCAAGTGCAATCTGGGCACTTGTTTTATCGCCATCGGTGACTGCGACGTAACGCATATTGTCGCCAAAACGCGCGAGCTTGAGGTTCTGCGCAGTATGCCAACCGATTGCAGCGCGCATCCAATGAGCGATGCGAGTTGTGACGTTCTTATCGGAAACGTGGCCAGCCACAACTTTGCGCGCCATATGTAGGCGTGCCTGCACATGGCCATGTTCGCGATCACCATGCGCTGCCTGGTTTAGATTCATGAAATCCATATCAATGGTTTCCCATGGAAGTTCGGAATTTGCTTGGGTATTTAAATGCAGGATTGGAACTTGTAGCGCGTTAAGACCACCGATCCACATCTTGGCTGGAGAGAAAGTGTGCATCCAAGTGATAACACCGATGCAATTTGGATTTGCAGACGCCTCTAAACAAAGGGCTTTGATCGCTTCAGGTGTTGTAAGAACTGGCTTCCATGTTGCTTTGATTGGGAGATCACTTGCGGCGTTAAGAGTCGCGACTACTTGCTTAGATTGTTCGGCAACTTGGGCCAAAATATCTTCGCCGTAAAGTGGTTGGCTTCCTGTGAGAAACCAAATTTCTAAACCTTTATCGTTAAGTGACTTCATTCTGCAGATAGTACATGAGCCCTAGTTATAGGGAAATACTTCCTCGCTCATTTCAAACTCTCCCCGCAGAATATGAACATTGCCCGTGCCGTACTTGCGCCATTTATCCGTTAAGACAAGCGCAGTATTTTCATCGATACCTAATAGGACGGTATCGGCATCTTTGCGAACAATTGCCGCGGTAACGCGATCAGGTAGCCAACCCAAGAATTTGTCATAATGCGGAATTACTTCAATTTCCGGCAGCAGATTTAAGCCAGCGCTGATATGCGATCTACGAATTCCAATAATCTTTCCACCAAAGGCCATCGCCCCAGCCGAACATCCCGCAAGTGACGCGCCTTCGTGCCAACTCTGCACAATCGCTTGCCACATTGGAGTATCAGCAAATACTTCAGCTAAATGAACTGGGTCTCCCCCAGAAAAGTAGATCAAACCTGCGCTTTTAATCGCTTCGATCCATTGCTCGTTAAATGCATCCTCGCGCGATAAGACCGGCAAGTATTTAACTTCGCAACCAATGCGCGCTCCTTGATCGGCGCCACGTTGTCTCCAAAAATCTAAACGGTCTTCGCCTTCTTTTCCGGCTGCAGTAGGAATCTGAATATAGGTATTGGTTTTGCCGCTAGAAATACCGAAGCGCAGTAGCTCGCTTTCGAGCAACTGCGCTTCGGGTAAATATTCTCCAGAACCAACTAGCGCCAAGGCACCGGGCTGGTTATTTTTCATACTTACGCCATTGCAACTTTCAAGTTTTCGTCGATTGAATTAAGGAACTCTTGAGTTGTTTGATATGGCGCGGTCTTTGAAATTAGTAGCGCAAGATCTTTTGTCATCTTTCCTTGTTCGACAGTTTCGATACAGACGCGCTCGAGAGTTGCACAGAACTTAGCGAGTTCGTCGTTGTTATCGAGCTTGGCGCGGTGGGCTAGGCCCTGGGTCCAAGCAAAGATCGATGCGATTGGGTTGGTTGATGTCGCCTTACCCGCTTGGTGATCGCGGTAATGGCGAGTAACAGTTCCGTGGGCAGCTTCTGATTCGCAGATCTTTCCATCTGGAGTCATAAGAACAGATGTCATCAAGCCAAGTGAACCGTAACCCTGTGCGACGGTATCTGATTGCACATCGCCGTCGTAGTTCTTACATGCCCAGACATATCCGCCTTCCATACGAAGTGACATAGCGACCATGTCATCGATTAGGCGGTGCTCGTACCAGATTCCAGCCGCATCAAATTGGGACTTGAATTCGGCTTGGTAGATCTCTTCAAAGATATCTTTAAAGCGTCCGTCGTAGGCTTTAAGAATCGTGTTCTTGGTTGAGAGATAAACCGGGAACTTACGAAGTAGTCCGTAGTTAAGTGAGGCGCGGGCAAAGTCGCGAATTGAATCATCGACGTTGTACATAGCCATCGCTACACCTGAAGATTCGAAGTTGAAGACTTCGGTGTTAATTGGCGCAGATCCATCTTCTGGAACGAAAGAGATCGTTAGCTTTCCTGGACCTGGAACTTTGAAATCTGTTGCACGGTACTGGTCACCAAATGCGTGACGGCCGATAACGATTGGCTTAGTCCAGTGAGGAACTAAACGTGGCACGTTAGAAATAATGATTGGTTCGCGGAAGATAACGCCGCCCAAGATATTGCGGATAGTTCCGTTTGGAGACTTCCACATCTTCTTCAGGCCGAACTCTTCAACACGAGCCTCGTCAGGAGTAATAGTTGCGCACTTGATGCCCACGCCGTGCTTTTGGATAGCTCGGGCAGAATCGATAGTTACTTGATCATCAGTGGCATCGCGATGTTCCATGCCGAGGTCGTAGTACTCGAGGTTTACATCGAGGTAAGGAAGGATCAAGGAGTCTTTGATGAACTGCCACATGATGCGGGTCATCTCATCGCCATCTAGCTCGACAACGGTTCCAGTTACTTTAATTTTGCTCATATCTTTTCCTTACTAGAGTGTCTGAACATCTGCTTGCTTGGCGCGGACTGCTTCAGCAGCTTCCTTAAGCCCAACAAGTTCTGAATCGGTGAGTTTAGTTTCTACAACTTTCTTTACGCCAGAGCGACCGATCTCGGCTTCAACCCCAAGGTAAACGCCAGAGATTCCGTATTCGCCATCTACCCATGCACAAACTGGCATTACTGCGCCCGAATCTTCAATTACGGCTTTAGCCATGCGAGCTGCTGCAGCAGATGGTGCGTAGTAAGCAGATCCTGTTTTTAGAAGTGCAACAACTTCTGCGCCACCATTACGAGTGCGGTCAACAAGTTCGTCGATTTCGGTTTGTGAGAGAAGTTCAGAAAGTGGCTTGCCATCGACGGTGCAACGACTTGGAACTGGCACCATGGTGTCACCATGTGATCCAAGAGTTAACGTCTTTACTGAACCAACCGCGACTCCAAGCTTTTCAGCAACAAAGTTTGTAAAGCGCGCAGTGTCGAGCATTCCGGCCTGGCCCATTACGCGATTCTTTGGAAAGTTTGTAGCGATCTGAGTAAGTGCAGTCATTTCATCGAGTGGATTTGAAACCACGATGATCACTGCATTTGGTGAGTGCTTTGCAATATTTTCTGCAACTCCGCGAACGATTCCGGCGTTAACACCGATTAAATCCATGCGGCTCATTCCGGGCTTGCGAGGAAGTCCGGCGGTAATTACAACGACATCAGAATTTGCAGTTGCTTCATACCCTGCGCCATCGGCAGTTGTTGTTGCACCGATGATCTTGGTTTCGAATCCTTCGATAGAACGCGATTGGTTCATATCAAGGGCCAAACCTTCAGGCTTTCCTTCGAGGATATCTGTGAGTACAACGGTTTCGAAGATGTTGTATTCAGCTAGACGTAGGGCAGTTGTTGAACCGTAGAAACCAGCTCCGACAACAGTGACTTTTCCGGAAATTGCTTTGGCTGACATGACCGACTCTTTCTTCTCAAATTCTCTTGCGTTCTCTTGATATCGAGAGAAACTCTACAACCCGCGTGGAAGCGAGATCGCCACCGCCAAGAGGGCTAGCGCTATTCCGAGGGCTAAATACCGTTCAACTTTTCCAGTTTTCCAATGTGCGATCGCAATCACACCCATGCCTACCGCTATAGCGATCGAGCCAAGGCGAACAAAGGAAGCCACCCCCGCTAGAAATCCCACGCCAATTATGAGGTATGCCAGACGCACACCAATTGAATTTATCTCTCGCATGCTTCAACAACATTCTGCAGCAACATTGCGCGCGTCATTGGTCCGACGCCACCCGGCATTGGTGCAACAAAGGATGCAACGTTCATGACACCCGGGTCAACATCGCCAAGTAATCCATCTGCGGTGCGCGAAATTCCAACATCAAGAACTGCGGCACCAGCCTTTATGTGATCCGCCTTTAAGAAATGTGCGCTGCCGATTGCAGCGATCACAATATCGGCGCGCTTGGTGTGTGCCAGCAAATCTTTAGTCCCTGTGTGAGTCAACGTAACTGTGGCATTTTCTTGTTTGCGAGTTAGCAGTAAACCAAGTGGGCGTCCAACAGTTAAGCCGCGACCGATAACTACAACTTCGGCGCCAGCCAGAGGAATTTTGTAATGGTTGATTAATTCAACAATTCCGCGCGGTGTGCAAGGAAGCGGTGAGTAATAACCCGCAACTAAACGACCCAGGTTCATGGGATGCAAACCATCGGCATCCTTTGCAGGATCGATCGCTTCTAATATCTTTTGGGTATCAATCCCCTTAGGCAACGGCAACTGAACGATATAGCCGGTGCATTCCTTAGAGTTATTTAGATCTTTAATCGCCGCTAAAACATCGGCTTGTGATGCATCTGCCTTTAGATCAACGCGAATCGAGTTGATTCCGACTTCTTGGCAATCACGATGTTTACCAGCAACATACGAGTGCGAACCTGGATCATCACCAACTAGAACCGTTCCGAGACCTGGAGCGATCCCTTTCGCCTTAAGAGCAGTTACGCGCGCAGCAAGTTGCCCTTTGATGGTTGCGGCAAGTGCTTTGCCATCGAGGATCGTTGCTGTCATAACACCAGATCCTATTGGAGTTAGTTGCCGCTAGAGAAGTTAGGCGTGCGAGAAGTGGCGTGTACCAGTGAAAAACATTGCAATTCCTGCGGCCTTTGCTGCTGCAATTACTTCTTCATCGCGAACGCTGCCACCAGGCTGAACTACTGCAGTTACACCCGCATCGATCAGAATCTGAAGACCATCTGCAAATGGGAAGAAGGCATCGCTGGCTGCAACTGTTCCGGCGACGCGATCACCGGCGCGAGCAACTGCAAGCTTTGCCGAATCCACGCGATTTACTTGGCCCATTCCAATTCCGATTGCAGCGCCATTGTGCGCCAATAAGATCGCGTTGCTTTTAACTGCGCGCACTGAGCGCCACGCAAATTCCAGATCTGCTAAAACATCGGAAGAAACTGCAGAACCAGTTACCTGTTTCCAGTTGGCAGAAGAATCACCTTCGGCGTTGATCTTGTCGGTATCTTGCAAAAGAACTCCACCAGATACTGGGCGAATCTCGAAAGGCGAAATAAAAGTATTAGCGCAGGTGAGAATGCGAATCGAAGGTTTACGCGAAAGAATTTCCAACGCTTCGGGTTCATATTCTGGGGCGATGATTACTTCGGTAAAAATCTGCGAAAGTGGTTCGGCCATTGCAACGGTCACTTTGCGATTTGCGGCAACGACTCCCCCGAAAGCTGAAACTGGATCACAGGCATGGGCTGCTAAATAGGCGCTAGCGATATCTTTTCCAGTTGCGATTCCGCAAGGATTGGCATGTTTAATTATCGCAACGCAAGGTTGGCTGTGATCGAGGGCTGCTCGCCAAGCGGCATCGGCATCGGTGTAGTTATTAAATGACATCTCTTTGCCATGGCTCTGAACCGCGTTAACAATTCCGGGAGGACCACCGCGATATATCGCAGCTTTTTGATGTGGGTTCTCGCCATAACGAAGTGAGCTTTGCCGGTTCCAGATCAAGCCAAACCAATCTGGAATATCCATGCTGATCTGCGTGCCGAGCCAGCTAGCTATCGTTAAATCGTATTCAGCTGTTGTGCGGAAAACTTCGAGAGCAAAGCGGCGACGTTCATCAAGTGTTGTTCCGCCAGCCTTTATCGCTGCAAACAAATCGTCATATTGCGAGACCTTCGAGATAACCGCAACAGAACCGTGGTTCTTTGCAGCCCCACGCAGCATTGATGGACCACCAATATCAATTTGCTCGATGCATTCGGCATATTCGGCGCCCGACATAATCGTCTGTAAAAACGGATAGAGATTAATAACAACTAAATCAAAGGGTTCGATATCTAAATCTGCAATAGCCGCTAAATGCTCGGGGTTATCTTGATCAGCCAAAATGCCTGAATGAATCTTGGGATGCAGAGTCTTTACGCGACCACCCATGATCTCGGGAAAACCGGTGTATGAACTGACTTCGGTTACGGCATAACCTGCCTCAGCTAAAGTCTTGGCAGTTGAACCAGTTGAAAGGATTTCAATTTTGGCATCGGTTAAAACCTTGCCAAGTTCGAGGAGGCGATCCTTATCGTAAACGCTAACGAGTGCGCGACGGATAACTTTACGGTCAGTCATGAGACCTCACGGATTCGTTCAGTAGTTGTTGCAACGTCGCGACATAGAGACGTCGTTCGATAATCTTAATGCGTTCGTGAAGTGACTCTTCGGTATCAGCCCCTGTGATTTCAACTGCCTCTTGCGCGATGATCTTGCCAGTATCGACTCCGCTATCGACCCAGTGGATCGTGGTGCCGGTCGTGGTGGCACCAGCTGCCAGCGCATCACGAACTGCATGAGCACCCGGAAAAAGTGGAAGTAAAGCGGGGTGGCTATTTACGATCTTAAATTTAGAAACACATTCGGGGGAAAGAATTCGCATAAAGCCAGCACTGACGACTAGATCAGGTTGTAAATCAGTTAAAGCTGCAATCATTTGTTGATCCCAATCCGCACGGTTAACGGTCATGGCGATAACTTTGCTCGGTATGTCTGCTGACAATGCACGATCTAATACCTTGGCGCCTGATTGATCAGAGATAACGCAAACGATTTCAACTTTTAACTCACCTTTTTGCTGCGCATCGATTATGGCTTGAGTAATGCTTCCGCTTCCTGAAGCCAAAATGACAATGCGCGGAGTTGTCATCGCTTTACGCGGATTCGAATCTGCGGCAGAAGTACTACCAATGCGATCCCAATAGCCAGCTCGACACCTATGGAAAGGGTGAATTTCCAGATCGATAAGCCAACTGCGCTCATCGCGGGTGTCATGAGCGAACCGCTGGCTAGGTAACTTAAGAAAGTAAGTGCGATCAATGCCAATACAAAACTCTGAATGAGCGTAGTTGTGCTCGAACTCTGCGCCCAGATGGCTAGCGCTGCACCTAGCGCGATCACAAGAACAATTGCTAGCAACGCCCAGCGAGATGATGTAGTTGGCAGAACTGCAAGTAATGGAAGCGCAGGAAGTTCACCTAAACGATGAGTAAATGGAGAAACCAAAGTTCCAGCACCGATGGCAAATCCGGTACCCGTGAAGTAACCAAGGATTGCCAACGCTGCATTTGGTAGATAAAAGGCGTTAAGTGCGAAGAGCAAGATGGAACCAAAAATACCGGGTTGGAGAACTATCGAAATATTTTTAAATGTCGAAATATTTGTAAAGATTAAAAGTGAAAGGACGATAAAGGCAAAGCCCAAAGCAATTGCAATCACGCGAGTTGCTAGCGATGCTGCTTGGGAGAAACGAACTTTTGAACCTGCGGTAAGTGTTGCGAGATAGGCAATTACAAAGGTAAAGACTGGAGTTAAATACCACTGCGGTGAAACGCTAACCGAACGGCTTAGGAGCGCAAGAACTGTTGCAAGCAGCGCGTACTGACCAGCAAATATGGTGCGAACGCTATTTACATTATGGAAATCGCCATGCAATTTGCTGAGCGCTTTTGCGAAGCCAACGCGCAGTGCGAAAAATGGAATCAACATCGCACCTATTGGAAGATATGAGAGATAACCGATCGTGCTGCCATTTAAATGAAATGGCAGGTGGTGTGCGCCCAACCAGAGCCAGATGGCGGCGCGAATTGGATCTGAGGTATTTCCGGTGATACTTCCTGCAGTAGCCCAAGCGATTAGAGAAATGAATGCCAGCGGCAGAAGGATTACAAAGACGCTACGCAAAACCTGTGCAAACGAGACCGCTAGGACACGTTGCAACATTTATGTATTAGCGACCGAGTATGGCGCGCATCAAGCGCGCAGTTTCACTTGGAGTTTGACCAACCTTTACGCCAGCTGCTTCGAGGGCATCTTTCTTTGCTTGCGCAGTTCCAGATGAACCAGAAACGATTGCGCCAGCATGGCCCATCGTCTTTCCTTCCGGCGCAGTAAATCCAGCAACATATCCAACAACTGGCTTAGTTACGTACTCAGCGATAAATGCAGCTGCGCGCTCTTCAGCATCGCCACCGATTTCACCAATCATAACGATCGCAGTTGTTTCAGGATCATCTTGGAATGCCTTTAAGCAATCGATATGAGTTGTTCCGATTACCGGATCGCCACCAATACCAACGGCAGTTGAGAAACCAATGTCGCGGAGTTCGTACATCATTTGATAGGTAAGAGTTCCGGACTTTGAAACCAAACCAATTGGTCCGCGCTTAGTGATGTCGGCAGGAATGATTCCGACATTTGATTGTTCTGGGCTGATTAGACCTGGACAGTTTGGCCCGATGATCTGCGTTGTTCCCTTTTGAACTGAGTAAGCGTAGAAGTATGCAGAGTCATGAACCGGAATACCTTCAGTGATTACAACGACTAGTGGCATCTTGGCATCGATTGCATCAATGACTGCAGCCTTGGCAAACTTTGGTGGAACGAATACAACGGAAACATTCGCACCAGTTGCAGACATCGCTTCGGCGACAGTGTTAAAGACTGGAAGTTGGTGGCCATCGATATCGACAACCTGTCCGCCCTTACCTGGGGTAACGCCGCCGACAACTTTGGTGCCGGATGCCAACATGCGACGGGTGTGCTTGGTTCCTTCAGAACCAGTCATTCCCTGAACGATTACCTTGCTTGCAGAATTAATAAAGATAGACATTACTTTGCCGCCAATTCTGCAGCGCGTGATGCTGCTCCATCCATAGTTTCAGCTTGCTCAATCAACGGGTGGTTGGCTGCCTTCAAAATTGCACGACCTTCAAGAACGTTATTGCCATCTAGGCGTACAACGATTGGCTTAGTGGCCTTTGCTCCAAGTAGTTCGAGCGCTTGCACAATGCCATTTGCAACAGCATCACAAGCAGTGATTCCACCGAATACATTTACAAAAACGCTCTTTACATCTGGGTCGCCCAAGATGATGGAAAGTCCATCGGCCATTACTTGAGCAGATGCTCCGCCACCGATATCTAAGAAGTTTGCCGGGCGCATTCCACCGAATTTTTCACCGGCGTATGCAACGACATCGAGCGTCGACATAACCAAGCCAGCACCGTTACCGATGATTCCGACCTGTCCGTTATCGAGCTTTACATAGTTAAGTCCCTTTTCTTTTGCAGCGGCTTCAAGTGCATTTGCTGCTGCATGATCAACCAAAGCCTCATGTGTTGGCTGACGAAATTCTGCATTGTCATCAAGAGTTACTTTGCCATCGAGGGCGATGATGCGACCATCTTCGGTCTTAACAAGCGGGTTAATTTCAACGAGAGTGGCATCTTCAGATTGGAATGTCTCCCAGAGCTTTACAAGAACATCGGAAACCTGATCTGCGATATCTGCTGGGAACTTTGCCTGCGCAACGATTTCCTTGGCTTTGGCAAGTGAAATTCCATCGACTGCTGTTACTGGAACCTTGGCAAGTTTTTCAGGTGCGGTATGTGCAACTTCTTCAATATCCATTCCACCGGCAACTGATGCCATGACAAGGAATGTACGGTTTGAACGGTCGAGCAAAATTGAGATGTAGTACTCGTCGACGATTGGTGCTGCTTGCGCGATCATCACTTTGTGAACTGTGTGGCCTTTAATATCCATTCCGAGAATGGCGCCGGCTTTCTCTTTGGCATCGTTTGCATCAACTGCAAGTTTTACACCGCCCGCTTTTCCGCGGCCGCCGACTTTTACTTGTGCCTTAACAACTACTTTTCCGCCCATTGCAGATGCAGCAGTGAAGGCTTCATCGGCGGTAGTTGCGACAGCACCAGCTAAAACTGGTACGCCGTGCTTTTCAAAGAGGTCACGTGCTTGATATTCAAAGAGATCCACAGATAACAACCATTCGAAGAATTACTAGCTCGTCTTTGCGCTAGCGGATATGGGTAATCCTAATCCTTGGGAAAGGCTACAAAACCACAACAGGCGCGTAGCGCAGCAAGAGGCGTTTTTCGCCGTATTGGCCGAAGTTGATAGTGGCCTCTGATTTATCGCCCTCGCCCGCCAAGGCAATAACTGTGCCGAGGCCGAATGTGTCATGTGACACACGCTGCCCAACTTCAAGAACCATTGCAGAAGATTTCTTACCGGTCGCTCTTGGTGGTGGCGTTGTCGGAGTACGACGTCGAAGTCCAGAACTTCCGGATGAAGATGAAGAACGAGTTTCGTTCTTCCATTCGATTAAATCAGTTGGAATTTCATCTAGGAAACGTGAACCCGGGTTGTATTTAGGAGTTCCAAAAGTTAAACGATATTCAGCGCGCGAAATATAGAGTCGTTTTTCGGCGCGCGTTAAACCAACGTAGGCCAAGCGACGTTCTTCTTCAATCTCTTTTGGATCATCCAAAGTACGCGCATGCGGAAAGATTCCATCTTCCATACCGGTGAGAAATACCGTTGGAAATTCCAAACCCTTTGCAGTGTGCAGAGTCATTAGCGTTACGACTCCCCCATGATCTTCACCGTCTGGGATCTCATCCGCATCGGCAACTAGCGAAACTTTTTCGAGGAATCCAGAGAGTGAAATTTCCTCATCTTCACCGAGCTCCTCAAAGGGGCGCTCTTCATATTCCATTGATGCCGAGACAAGTTCCTTTAAGTTTTCAACTCGTACTTCATCCTGTGGATCGGTGCTCGCTTCAAGTTCGGTGAGCAGACCTGATTGTTCGAGGACTGCTTCGATGATCACCGACGGTTTGGTCTTTGCTTCAACCAAAACTGATAGCGCAGTAAGCATTGAGGTAAATGTGCCAATTGAGTGCGCTGCTTTATTGGGAACGCTGGTTGCCTCAGTGACGCGCAAGAGCGCTTGCCAGAAAGATATGCCATTGGCTTGCGAGAAGGCTTCTACTTCTTCGAGAGCGCGATCACCAATACCGCGCTTTGGAAAGTTAATTACGCGGCGCAGTGAGACTTCATCATCTGGATTGGCGAGTACGCGAAGGTAGGCCAGCAAATCTTTAACTTCTTTACGTTCATAGAATCGCAAACCACCCACGACTTTATAAGGAATCGCAGCGCGCATAAAGATTTCTTCAAAGATACGAGACTGGGCATTGGTGCGATAGAAAACCGCAGTATCTCCAGGGTTCGAATAGCCCATATCTTGTAGAGATCGGATCTCAGATTTAACAAACTCAGCTTCGTCGTATTCGGATTCAGCGACATAACCAACGAGCGGTGCACCGGCACCGGCATCAGACCATAAATTCTTCTCTTTGCGCGATTCATTTTGAGTGATCACAGCATTTGCGGCGTTAAGGATATTTTGCGTAGAACGGTAATTTTGTTCGAGCAAGACGGTAGCCGCATTTGGATAGTCAACTTCGAACTGCAAAATATTGCGAATCGTTGCACCGCGGAAACCGTAGATTGATTGATCGGCATCGCCCACAACACAGAGCTCGGCCACCGGAAAACCATCACCTTCAGTGCCAGTTAGCTCTTTAACTAAAACATATTGCGCGTGGTTGGTGTCCTGGTATTCATCCACCAAGATGTGGCGAAAGCGGGAACGAAAACGCGCCTTGGTTTCAGGGAATTGTTGCAAGACCTGCACCGTCTTCATAATCAAATCATCGAAATCTAAAGCGTTGGCCTGCGCCAAGCGTTTTTCGTACATCGTATAAACATCGGCAACGATAGTTTCGAATTGGTTTTGCGCCGCAGATAGATATTGATAAGGCGTCTGCAGCTCGTTCTTGGCATTGGAAATTAGCGATTGGAATTGGCGCGCCGGATAACGCTTGGGATCGAGATTTAACGTCTCCATCACGCGCGAAATTAACTTCTGTGAATCGGCAGAGTCGTAAATGCTAAAGGTGCTGCTGTAACCCAAACGTTCGATCTCTTGGCGCAGCAAGCGAACACAAGCAGAGTGAAAAGTTGAGACCCACATGGATTTTGCAATTGGTCCCACAAGTTCGGTAACGCGATCTTTCATCTCACCCGCAGCTTTATTGGTGAAGGTGATCGCCAAGATTTCGTATGGTTTAACTGAACGAGCCGCCATCAAATAGGCGATACGACGAGTAAGAACTCGCGTTTTTCCAGAACCGGCGCCGGCCACAACTAAAAGTGGTGCGCCTTCGTGGATGACCGCTTTCTGCTGCTGCGGATTAAGCCCCGCCAGTAGCTCTTGCGTATCAACCATGGCGCGGAGTCTATTAGGCTTGACTGTCATGGAGCCGCTACCAAATTCAGAAATAAAGCGCGTATTAGTCATCAACGCACATCCCGATGACTCAGACTTCGGCGCATCCGGAACTATCGCGCAATGGGTCAAGGCAGGCATTGAAGTCGCCTATGTCTTTTGCACCAATGGCGATCAAGGCGGCGAAGAATCAGGTTTTACTAAAGAGGAAATGCCCGCGATCCGCCAACGCGAACAACGCGCAGCAGGAGCAGCAATCGGCGTCACAGACATTACTTTTCTAAATTATGTAGACGGTCACCTCGAACCAACTCTTGGCCTTCGCAAAGATATTGTCCGCCAGATTCGCATCAGCAAACCCGATCGCATGGTCTGCCAATCACCAGAACGCAATTGGGATCGCATCGGCGCCAGCCACCCAGATCATTTAGCTGCAGGTGAAGCTGCTATTCAAGCGGTTTACCCAGATGCGCGAAATCCATTTGCATTTACCGATTTGCTTAACGACGAAGGTCTACAACCACATCGTGTAAAAGAGGTTTGGATGATGGGATTTGCAAACCCTGATCACTGGGTAGATATCACCGACACATTTGAATTGAAGATGAAGGCGCTGCATGCGCATGCATCACAGACTGCCCACAATAAAGAACTTGAAAATATGGTTCGTGAGTGGGGTCAACGCAATGCTGGTATCGGCGGATTGCCTGAAGGTCGTATCGCTGAAGCTTTTAAGATCGTTAATACCAACTAAGCAAAAGTTAACGAACGCTCACCGATTTAATTTCAATCGGTTGCACCGGAATTCCATCGCCTGAGTAATAAGCCTTGCCTGAAGTTTGATCGACTTGGTATGCGCCAACTTTCTCGATGCGCAGTAATAGTGGAAGGCCTGTCTTGATCTTGCCCCAGATTGTGTAGCTCGGCGGCAACGTAGTGTCTTTATAAACTAAGAAGAACTGGCTGCCGTTGGTATTTGGCCCAGAGTTAGCCATGGCTACTGTTCCTGCCGGATAAGTAAGGATTTTATTGGCTGGAAGGTTTTCGTCTTTATAACCCTTCCAAGAACCCGGTGATCCATTTCCTTGCGCTGAAGGATCTCCGCATTGCAGAACGTAAATTCCTTCAGTTGTTAAGCGATGGCAGTAAGAACCATCAAAATATTTTGCGCGGGCAAGGGTTGCCAGATTTGTAACGGTTTGTGGAGCAGCAGGATCTAGAGCAATTGTTATGACGCCACAGTTTGTTGTGATCGTCATGGTCTTGGCTAACTTCTTATCGACAGTTATCGGTTGCTTAACTGTGGCTGGTGCGTGGGCTTTAGCTGTTGGCTTTGCACAACCTTTGACTGAAGTTGGGCGTTCAGCCGCGGTTGCTGAAATTGGCAACATCATTAAAACAACGGCTATTGAAATTAACTTTTTCATCTTTATTCCCACTCAATCTTTTTGCGAGTGTTCATTTCATTCCCACTCGATCGTTCCTGGCGGCTTTGAAGTCACATCCAACACAACTCGGTTTACTTCGCGAACTTCATTGGTAATACGAGTCGAAATCTTTTCGAGCGTATCGTAAGGAACGCGTGACCAATCAGCGGTCATCGCATCTTCACTTGATACTGGACGTAAAACAATTGGGTGGCCATAGGTGCGACCATCGCCTTGCACGCCAACGCTTCGTACATCAGCCAAAAGAACAACTGGGCACTGCCAGATCTGACGATCAAGTCCGGCCGCCTTTAACTCTTCACGTGCAATGAGATCTGCATGGCGCAGAATTTCTAGGCGGTCTTGAGTTACTTCACCGATGATACGGATACCAAGTCCAGGACCTGGGAATGGTTGGCGCCAGACGATTTCTTCAGGAAGCCCAAGTTCTAAACCAACCTGTCGAACTTCATCTTTAAATAAAGTACGAAGTGGTTCGACAAGTGTGAATTTAAGATCATCGGGCAGACCGCCAACGTTGTGGTGAGACTTGATATTTGCTGTACCTGTTCCGCCGC
>CAFBNQ010000009.1_pt1 | contig 15363 bp, 13 predicted proteins | sample 7269301 | NCBI WGS metagenome assembly CAFBNQ01 (sample SAMEA6814099, study PRJEB35770) | freshwater metagenome | biome: Freshwater; feature: Freshwater reservoir; material: water | place: Czech Republic | collected 2017-07-26 | depth 30m m
ATCATCTAGCAACGTTGCTCCCATACGTTCGAGCGCTGGGTAGGCCAACTTTCGTACGCGAATTAAATCTGCGGCATCTGCAGGGTCTTCAGAGTAAGCGCCATCAATTAGTTCAAACTCTTTACAAGTCTCTAGCGCTGCTTCACAGAGTGAGTGGTTCTCATCTAACTGCATTAATAAGACGCTGCCGGCAACTTCAAAACCGAGTGGGTGCCATGCCTCAACCGCCTTTAACGTTGTTTGATCAACGATTTCTAGCATTGACGGGCGATATTTAAGTAACGCAGCAGCGGCTGCTGCAGCCTTCGCAACGCTTGGGAAAGTTGCGATAAGTGTTGCTGGGGGAGCCGGGCGGATTTCTAGATTTAGTGTTAGTTCTGTAATGATTCCGAGAGTTCCTTCAGAACCTATAAATAGCTTTGTTAGATCGTAAGTCGAAACGGATTTCTTGGTGGCCTTACCAAGTTCAATGATTTCACCAGTTGCTAATACAACTTGCAGTGCACGCACATGTGCCGATGTAACGCCGTATTTAACGCAACACATTCCGCCCGCATTGGTTGCAGCATTTCCACCAAGAGTTGACCATTCGCGGCTTGCCGGATCTGGCAGATATGCCAGGCCTAACTCTTTAGCGGCGGTATCTAGATTGATATTGATTACACCTGCCTGCACGCGCGCTATTTGATTTGCGGCATCTAGGGTAAGAATTTGATTCATCTTTTCAAGTGAGATAACTAGGCTTTGTGCATCCGAATTTGCACCGCCCGATAAACCACTGCCCGCGCCACGAGTTACGACTGGAATATTGTTTTCGTTTGCGAAAGCTAGCGCCTTAGATATTTCAGTTGCGCTTTTAGCAAGCAGTACAGCAAATGGTGGAGCGCTAACTGCAAAAGGAGCGTGATCTCGCGAATAAGAAGCGGTGATATCTGGATCGGAGATAAGCGTGGCATCTGGTCCCAGCGCTGCTGATAGCGCTACGAGATGGCTCATGCGCGCAACTTTATCGCGCTTTTAAAGAAGTATTAATCGCCGGTAATTTTGACGCGCTGCAAAGCTTGATCAAGGCGCGATACTTCAACGATCTCCATGCCATCGATCTTTACATCGCTTCCGGCAGGAACAAGAGCGCGTTTAAAGCCAAGGCGATAGGCCTCAGCTAGGCGACGAGAGACGCCACTTACTTTGCGAATTTCACCGGCAAGACCGACTTCTCCGATTGCAACAAGGTCTGCTGGTAGCGCTAAACCTTTAGCAGCAGATGCGACGGCGAGAGCAAGAGCCAAATCAGCAGCTGGCTCAGACATCTTCATTCCGCCAACTGTTGCGGCATAAACATCGCGACCACCAACCCGGATTGCTGCACGGAGCTCGAGAACTGCAAGAGTCATTGCGGTACGTGCCGAGTCGAGTCCGCTGGTTACGCGGCGTGAATTTCCGAAATCATTTTCGCGACCTTGGCTGACCAAAGCTTGGATTTCAGCAAGAAGTGGGCGACGACCTTCGAGAGTAACTGTCACGCAAGTGCCAGGCACGGGTTCGGCGTGACGTGATGTAAATAAACCAGTTGGATCAAGCACGCTTTCGATGCCGGTGTCACTTAAATCAAAACAACCAACTTCATCGGATGCACCGAAACGGTTTTTGATTGCGCGAATCAAACGTAGACGTGAATGGCGTTCGCCTTCAAATTGAAGAACAACGTCAACGATATGTTCGAGCAAACGTGGACCAGCGATAGAACCATCTTTAGTAACGTGGCCTACTAAGAGCAAAGTGATATCACGATCTTTACAGATGCGAATCAAAGCGCCTGCAACTTCGCGAACCTGTGTCACGCCGCCAGGTGAACCATCTGCAGCGGCAGAACCAATAGTTTGCACGCTATCGATAATTAAAAGCTCAGGTTTTACAGAATCAATATGTGCGATAACTGCACCGAGATCGGTTTCGGATGCTAAAAATAATTTAGGATCAACTGCGTTAATGCGTTCGGCGCGCAATCGAACTTGTGATGCGGATTCTTCACCGCTGATATAAAGCGCAGGAATTCCTTTTGCGGCAGTTTGTGCTGCAACAGATAAGAGCAGCGTTGATTTACCGACGCCGGGTTCGCCAGCGAGCAAAATGGCGGCTCCAGGAACAAGTCCGCCACCGAGCACGCGATCTAGTTCGGATACGCCTGTTGCACGTGCGCGCGCAGAAGAAAGATCGACATCGCCAATTGGCGTTGCAGCGTGTGTAACTTTTCCGGGAACAAGTGAGAGTTTCTTTGGTGCTGCAAGTTCTTCAACGCTGCCCCATGCCTGACATTCGCCACAGCGACCAACCCATTTTTGGGAGCCCCATCCGCATTCCGAACAGCGGAATGGATCTTTTTCGACTTTGGCCATGACCAAACTCTAGAGGGTAGGGCTGACTACTTCCCAGCGGCGATAGAAGCTGGATGTTGAATTACAAAGAGTGGAAGTGAGCGCGCCTTGGCATCGTTAATTCCCTGAACGCGCTTATCGCAGTGCTCGGCGAGAACTGCATATGCCGCTTCGCCCATTAGCGCCTGAAGTTCGGTGCGATTGGAAATGTAAACCGGTTCGCTGCCGACGTGGGCGTCGGTATTGCTTGTGCAGTACCAATCGAAATCATCTCCGCCATCGCCCCAGGCTAGTCTTTCGTATTCGCCAATTACTGTAATTGAATATTCGCGTTCACCGACTTCGCGAGTTTCAAAACTACGACGCAAAGGCAACTGCCAACAAACATCTGGCTTGGTATCAACAAAGTGACGATTTTCTTTCTGAGCTAAGTGGTGAAGCACGCAACCAAAGTTTCCGGTAAATCCAGGCGCTTCATAACCTTTGCGGTTTAAGAAGATACATCCATCATCGATTGTGCGAGTCTTACGTTCTTTATCTTCATCTAAATCTGAGATACGAAGTTGTCCATTTGGTTTCTTGGGACGAGCTTGCTCGTAGAACTGCCACATTTCGGGTGTTAAATCTGCAGCTGCCTTGCGTACGCGTTCTTCGTCATCTTCATCGGAATACATCGCACCTTCTGTGCAGCAACCTGCATTTGGACGATTCTCAAAGACGCCTTTGCAACCATCGCCATAAATACAGGTCCAATATGAAGTCAGCCAAGTGAGGTCGCATTTAAAGATTTCCTCGGGATCGTTGGGATCTGTGAATTCGACCCAATCGCGTGCGAAACCTGGCTTAATTTCTGACATAGTCGCAGAGCCTACGCGTACTCTTTCGCTATGGCTAATTCAGCGAAAACGTTTTCTGAGACCAACATCGCCGTTATTGGGGCTGGCGTTATGGGCGAAGCGCTGATCTCTGCCTTAATTAGCTACGGAATTGCGCCATCAAAGATAACTATCTCGGAAAAGCGTGAAGAACGAGCTGCAGAGTTAATGGATCGTTACAAAGTAGCAAATGAAGCGTTAAGTGAGAACGTTGCCAAGTGCGACCTAATTCTCTTAGTGGTTAAGCCACAAGATATGGCCACTGTTTTAGCCGAGATTAAGCAGACGATTCGCCACGGCGTCTTAATTATCTCCTTCGTAGCCGGCAAGCAGATCCGCGGTATCGCCGACGCCATCGGAACTTCTGCCAATCCAGTTATTCGCGTGATGCCAAATACGCCGACTCTGGTCGGAGCAGGTATGTCAGCCATCTCTTGTTGCGGACTTGTATCGCCAGAGCAGAGAGATTTTACCCTTGGTTTCTTAGGTGCAGTAGGAAAAGTTATTGAAGTAGATGAAGATCTGCAGGATGCGGTAACCGCCACTAGCGGTTCAGGGCCAGCCTATTTCTTTAGATTTGTAGAAGCGATGGTCGATGGCGCAGTTGCGCTTGGACTATCTCAAGAGGATGCAACAACTCTGACAATTCAAACAATTGTCGGAGCCGCGAAGCTCCTTGATCAATCTGGTGATTCGCCAACAACGCTGCGCGAAAAAGTTACGAGCCCAAATGGGACTACCTTTGCCGCGCTAAATTCTTTTAACGATTCAGATATTTCGGCAACCGTTGCAAAAGCAATGAAGGCAGCACGTGATCGCTCGCAAGAACTTGCGTAAATATCTTTTACTTCCAGCCCTAGTTTTGGCTTTGGCCGCGCCAACCAATGCCGGTGCCGCGCTAAAATCAGTCGCAGTTAAGCCAATTACCAAATGGAGCGATGGCGTTGGTGTTGAGTTAATCGCATCTACAAATAAAGCAGTAGTGACAGCTAGGAATATCTCGTCAGCAACGGCAGATATTGAAATACAAGCACGCGATTTCTCAGGTACCCCGCTCTGGTCTAAAACCATTGATTCTGGCTTAGATGAAGTGGCAACAGCGATCGCGCCAGATAGCCAAGGAAATATCTGGATTGCGGGCAACTCGGCAGCTCCGATTACTGCAGATACCGCTACCGCAGGCGCAACGGGGCTAAATCCTGATGGCGTAATCATTGAGACACCTTCGCCGCAGCGACCAGATATGCGACTACTAACGCTTTGGAAGTTAAACCCATTGGGTGAAGTGCAAGAGAAATTTACAGTTACTCAGAACGATATTTCGTTAGTCGATGCCATGGCAGTAAGTGCAACTGGCGTATCCATATTGGCATCTCGCGAATCTGGTCCGTTTGTAATTAGCACCAACGCTAAAGGCGTATTTAGTAAAGAGATAAGAATCGGAACCGCCAAGACAAAGTTATCTGCGATTGTCCGTTCCAGCGATGGCTCAATCAGCGTCTTCGGTTCAAGTAGCGAAACTTTAGGCGGTAAGAAGCTGGTTGGACGTGAAGATGGGGTCTTAGTAAAGATTTCTAAGGCCGGAACCGTTACCTCGGTTGTGAGAAGTTCAGCTCCGAAGGGTTATCGAAATTGGAGCAGTGCAACATCTACGCTCTTCTTAACTGGTTCGGTTAAATCAGGTGCAGTTACAGAAAGTGCGATCACCAAATTTACAAATACCTTTGCCCCAACTTGGACTACTCGAATCACATCTACCGGAACTGCTCTAGCAACCAATGGTCCAAATAACTCTTTCTATACAATCCTCGAGCCGACTGCTGCAATAAAAGGGGTAAGTAACTTTAAAGCGGTGAAGGGTCAAAGCCTGGCTATTCAATTTGATAGCAAAGGGGTAATAGTTGGCGCCTTTACTGGTGCAGATCTAAGCCAAGTAAAGGCTGTGACATATTCGTTGGATGGCGGCTTATTTATCTTGACTGAAAATTCGATATTTAAAGTGGGCGCATCGAAATAACTTGATTGCCAATTCCGGCAATTAAGTAACGCACCTTATTTATTACGATCCAAGTTGAATCGATTCCGTCGGAGCTCTGTTCTTTGGAAACTAAGGTGATGGCGCTCTTTGAGATATCTACTGCACATAAACGCTCTTGGCAGTTGAAAATACTGGTCGAACCGTCGCTACTTAAGAACTTGGAAGGAGTGCCGAAGCCTGTGGTTGGAACCGTTGTGAACACGGTCGGTGCATCTAAGTAAGCCCATCGCAATTGTTCAGCGCGTGGCAAGGTGAGCGTGGAAGAGGTTAGCCACGTGGCCAAAATTCCGCGCGCACCTTTCTGCAAATTCACGTCATAACCAACCACTGCGATTGGTCCGCCCGAGCTATCTAGAGTTTGATATTTCCAACTCGCCGATGACAGACCGCTTCGCTTGGCAACACGAATCGCACCCGAAGTAGCTTCTTTTCTTTGATTGATAGTAAGAATCGAGTCATAAAGCAAGATCGTTTCTTTACCATCGAAGAGCGCATCCAAATGAAAACCAACATCGCCCGTGGTGCGATCATCTGTCTTGCGATCGCCATCAACTAATTCATATTTCCAATCAGTGGAGCCCTTTGCTTTAACCGCACCAAGCAAAATCCCTTGAGATTCATCGCGGTAGAAGACTTGAACTCCAGCTGAACTTACAGAACAAGCATTTGAAACGCTGACATCACTTGCGGTGCGCACACGGATTGGATCTTCATAGTTATTTACCGCACCACCATTGCCATCTACAACTTCATATTTAAAGGTTTTGCCATCATAAATTGCGTAACGTAGATCTTTATCTATCGAATCGGCGTAGAAGATATGCAAGTTTTGAGTCTTTCCATATCCACTTACACATGCAGAGACTTCACTTGAAATCGCATTACGGGTACGACCTGAAGTTCCACCACGTCCATCAACTGTTAACTTGCTCCAAACTTTTCCGTTCCAGAGAGCCAACTTCAAAGCGCCATTAATTGCATCTTGATAAATAACAGCTGGGTTTGTATTAAAGGTAACGCTAGTTAAATTCTGCGCTTGTGCCGCGGGATCAATCACCGTCTTTTTCCAACCCGCTTGTGGAATTACAGCATTGGTTGTTATCGGATCAGATGTTCCTAGAGAGTTAGATGCGGTAATAGAAAAGGTATAAGAAGTGCCGTTCTTTAATCCCGTGAGAACGACAGGGCTATTGGTGTAGCTCTTTTCAGCGCCAGTCTTTACATTTCTAACCGTATAACTAGTTATTTGTGCAGCGCGCGCGTTTGCTGGTGGATCAAAGCGGATGATTGCAGCGCTATCAGAGATCAGCGCTTGGGCATTGCGTACTTGCTGCGGAATTCCAACTGCAATACCAACTGGCGGTTTATTGCGTAGATCTTGCATCATCGCTAATAACAGTGGCCCGGGCTCATGAAAAATTTCACCCGCATCTAGATTTGGCGACATAACTGCATCAGGACCGGCGCTAGAAAAAGTTGCTTCATCTAGATGGCTTACCGAAGAGCCATCTTCATAATTTTTTGGAGTGTAGAGCAGCGGTTTAACACCACCATTTGCAGCGATTCCAAGAGCTCCTGACCAAACGAGCTTTGAAGTTAACGCTTCTCCTAATTCAAGTGATGGTGAAGGTAGGTCTGAAAGTCTGCGGCCGTCACCTGTTTGAACGTAGGCATCGTAGGCAGTTGGTTGATCGATTGAACCGTAGCCAAAGTAATCGTCATAACTATCGGTTGAAAGGAAACCTAAACCATGCGCCATTTCATGCAGAATCACTGATTGCAGATCGTATTCAGACTTGCTTGGACCAGATCCGGTTCCGCGATACCAACTAGCAAGTGAGTTAACGGTGATAATCATTTCGGGGTTATCGCCATCTAAATCTTTTCCGGCTAGCGCGTTGGCAAGTGCTGAGGGATACCAAAGGCTCGCATCAGGTGCACCGTTAAAATTTGAAAAGTAACTTCCGGGACGAGCACTTCCTAAGATGCTAAATGAAGAAGAACGCCCCCAGGTTGCTTCGATGTAAATCGGTACTTTTGATTCAAAGTTCGCTGCCCAAACATCGATCGATGCTTGAACTTGCGCCTTAGTCCACTCAGGGAAGTTGTTGTACTTAACAATAAATTTAGATTTCTTCTCAAGTTTTGCAACTTTAGGTTGAGATGCCTGGCGAATATTGGTTGCAGGACCTGCATATACGTTGCCCCATTGAGTAGCAGGACGAACTTGAACTAGAGCTTCTGCCGAAGTTGGTGCGATTAATCCGAGTAATAGTGCGGAGATCGCTGTGAGTATGGCAACAGAGCGAGTGGGGATTCGCATAAATTTCCTTGCCATAGCGCCTAACGCTATCAGGGTGCGAGAATGTCGCCATGTCCCCTGAAGTAGTAACCGATTTCACCGAGGTAATCGCTCGCATGAAATCAGAGCGCCCAATAACTCTTGATTTCAGCGGCAATTCTGCGCGTCCAGAACCAACACTTGATGAAGCCCGAACCGAGTTGGCAAATTCAATTGGCGAGATCGCTCACAAGGTTTTCTCAAAGAAGTATGGTCCTTTGGTCGGTACTGTTACCAAGACAACAGCTGAAACACTATTAAAGAACGCTGAAGAAAATCTCTACCGCGCCAAAGGCGATGCCACGTTGATAATCCAAGAGCTAGTCGATCGTGCATTTACTTCACCAAAGAAAAAGAATAAGTGAAACCACTCGTAACGATCTATTCTCGCACCGGGTGCCATCTCTGCGAAAGCGCTGAAACAATTATTGAAAATCTTAAGGATGAACTTGATTTTGATTTAGAGATAAAGCTGATAGATGGCAATCCAGATTTAGAAAAACTTTACGGACACGAAGTACCGGTTATTCATATAAATGGCGAGCATCATGACTTCTTTAAGGTGGATGTAGAGCGCTTTAGATCTTCCCTTGGAAAACATCATCTGCGTCAATAATTCGATATGAATAGCCTTGCTCGGCAAGGAAGCGTTGGCGGTTCTGTGCAAAATCTTGATCGATGGTGTCGCGTGAGACAACCGAGTAAAACTTTGCACCACGTCCATCTGCTTTAGGGCGCAAGATACGTCCTAAACGTTGTGCTTCTTCCTGGCGCGAACCAAATGCACCAGAAACCTGAATCGCAATCGTTGCTTCAGGTAAATCAACTGAGAAGTTGGCAACCTTGGAAACAACTAAACAAGTAATTTCACCAGTGCGGAATGCGGCAAAGAGCTTTTCGCGCTCTTTAATTGGAGTCTCACCTTTAATTACAGGTACCCCGAGAGTTTCCGATAAATCATCTAACTGATCGATGTATTGGCCGATAACCAGGACTTGCTCGCCAGCATGCAGACCAACTAACTCTTCAACGACATCGCGCTTAGTGCGGGTAGTAGCGCAGTAGCGATAGCGTTCTTCAGGTTCGGCAGTTGCATAAGAAAGGCGTTCTGCTTCAGTGAGGTTTACGCGGACCTCAATACATTCAGCAGGAGCGATATACCCCTGCGCTTCAATCTCTTTCCAGGGAACATCAAAACGCTTTGGCCCGATTAGCGAAAATACTTCGCCTTCCATGCCATCTTCGCGAACCAGCGTTGCAGTAAGTCCCAAGCGGCGACGCGATTGAATATCAGCGGTGAAGCGGAAGATCGGTGCAGGAAGTAAGTGAACTTCGTCGTAAATTATTAAACCCCAGTCGTGGGTATCAAATAAATCAAGGTGAGCGTAAACGCCATTCTTCTTCTTTGTCATCACTTGGTAAGTCGCGATTGTTACTGGACGAATCTCTTTCTTCGCACCGGAGTATTCGCCGATCTCATCTTCATTAAGGGTTGTGCGACGCAATAACTCTTCGCGCCACTGGCGTGCAGCAACTGTATTTGTTACAAGAATTAAGGTGGTTGCTTTGGCATGTGCCATGGCAGCTGCGCCAACAATTGTTTTTCCAGCGCCACAAGGAAGTACAACAACACCAGAACCGCCGTGCCAGAAACCTTCGGCGGCTAACTCTTGATACGGGCGGATCTTCCAGTCGTTCTGCTTTAAATCGATTTCATGGGCTTGGCCATCAACGTAACCGGCGAAATCTTCTGCGGGCCAACCTAAACGCAATAGTGATTGCTTAATCGCACCACGTTGGCTGGGATGAACTGCAATTGTTTCGGGATCAATTCGAACACCAAGCAAGGGGGCAATTTTCTTAGCGCGGATTACCTCTTCTAATACTCCGACATCAGTTGTTACAAGAATTAAGCCATGTACTGGATCTGCCTCAAGACGCAGGCGGCCATAGCGCGACATGGTCTCTGCAACATCGACAAGTAGTGAATGTGGAACTGCGTAACGTGAATATTTAATTAGGGTGTCGATAACTAACTCGGCATCATGACCGGCCGCTCGGGCGTTCCATAAACCAAGATTTGTTAAACGATAAGTGTGGATGTGTTCAGGTGAGCGCTCGAGTTCGGCAAAAGGCGCAATCGCGCGGCGACATTCGGTCGACATTGGGTGGTCAATATCTAATAGGAGCGTCTTATCGCTCTGAACAATTAGTGGGCCTTCGCTCATTTCAACAGATCCTTAATTAGAGCATGCAGAAGCGCACTTCGTTCTTCGATCGATTTCAGACTTAACCATTCATTTGGCGCATGGGCTCCGCCACCCACTGCACCTAATCCATCAAGTACTTGTGCACCAGCTGCAGCGGCAAAGTTTCCATCGCTTGCTCCGCCAACTTCGGCGCAACCAAGTGGAGCCATGCCTATCTCTTTGGCAACGCGTTCAATGCGTTCGTAAAGTGATTTAGTTGATGAAGGCTGAAGTGGCGGACGATTTAAGCCACCCGTTACTTCGATACGGGCGCCGTTAATGGTCGCTGGTAGCGCCTTGATCTCTTTATCAACTCTTTCCAGCTCTGCTTGTGAGAATGAACGGGCATCAATTTCCAGCACTGCCAAATCGGGAACAGTATTTGCACTGTTGCCGGAGCGAAGCAGAGTTGGAACAACAGTTGTTCCCTGCGCCGCATCTTCGAGGGCAGATAACTTAAGAATTAAATGTGCAATTTCAACAGTTGCGTTTACGCCCTTTTCAGGTTCTAGACCCGCATGTGATGCCAAACCATGTGCACTTATCTTGTACATCGCAGTGCCTTTACGGCCAGTCTTAACTTTGCCATCAAGGGAAGCTTCGAGAACTAATACAGCCTTTGATTGCGCAGATAGATCCATAATTAATTTACGAGATGCAAAACTTCCGATTTCTTCATCGGTAGTTGCAACAAGTGCGACTCGAGAAACTGCTTCTGGCAAATCTTTAAGTGCATAAAGTGCTTGAACAAAACCGGCCTTCATATCAAAGACACCAGGTCCGCGAACTACATCGCCATTTACTTCCCATAAAGGTGAGTAAGAACCGTGTGGCCAAACGGTATCAAGATGCGCCAAGATTAAAACTTCAGGAGTTGTTGATCCCCACCAGAAAACCGGGCGACCTTCGATCTCTTTAATTTGCGCAGGAGTTCCGAGAACGCGAGTTGCAATATCGCTAGCTAAACGAACAACGCTGCGACAGGCTTCAATATCTTCACTTGGTGATTCGCAACGAACCAACGCTTCTATCGCCGCCAACATAGGGTCAAGTCTGCCGTATTGGTCGCTCTTGGCGCTCGTCATATCGCTGCCACCCCTGTAATACGCGCGATTCGGAAGCTCTGGACTTCACCTGTCGCGTGGTCACGCGCCAACAGTGATCCAGCGGAAAGTTTGAGCGGATCGATAATGCGGTGTGAAACCAGACCATTGTTATCGGCATATCCGATCGAAAGCGATGTAGCAGGTTGGTTCTGCAGATAATTTGTAAGAATGTCTAGAGTTTCATTGGCGGTTGTTCGGGGGAGAGAACCGAGTGCATTGGCAGCGATATTTCGCATCGTGCTCTGACGATGGCTAGATTTTTCGCCAGTACGAAGTGCACGTAGCGCGCCTTCGAGTTGAATCTCATCTGGGCGATCGAATTCACCGATGATGCGCGGCGGACGCGCTTTAGTTTTAGCACGTTGAATACGTGGACCGCTTAATAAAGCGCCTTGCGAATCTTCACCTGCTGGAAGATAACCAAAGCTGCGCAAGATATTCATAGCATCGCCTGCATCGTGCTGGCAGATTAAAACTTCTGGTGCAATTTGGCGAAGTGACAAGATATCTAAACGCTTATCGCTCATGATCTGTGCAATCAGTGCGGCATCTTCACAACGAATAAATGCCGAAGTATTTCCAACGCGAAGTTTTCCGTGCTTCTTTGCAACATCGGCAATTAAATATTCCAGCGGTTGCGGCATCGGTGTCTTAGAAGTCTTCTTTAAGAATGCTTTGATTTCATCGCCGGTTCTACCGTGATCTAAACCACGACGAATCGTTGCTTCGCTAAAACGATAAACCGTTGCTCCACCGCGGCTTTCAATCTCAGCCAAGATCGCAAGCTCTTGAGCAATTTCGTGTTCTAGTGGACCAGGTGCAATTGCAGTGTGATCGCTCTGAATGAGAATGTGATCAACTGGTTTCGGAAGATCTTCGTTAATGCTTTCGAGATCGCCGCCGCTTAAGAATTCGATGCCGTACTTAGAGATAACGCCTTGGCCGGTAATTCCCAACCACTCGGCTTCACGGAGCGTCCACTGTAGATAATCGGTAGGAATTCCGTTGCTGCGCTTAGCCGGCATATGCCACTGTGCCAATGCGGCAAGAGATTTAAATTCAGGTGCGCCTGATGTGCTTTCGTTGAGCAATCGAAGGGTGAGCTTGCGAATTGAAGCCGCTGAAACACGATCTAATTCGGGGCCAAGTGGTGCAACGTTCTTACTTTCATCTTTTCCAACTAGTCCACTTAAACGTGAAGTAATAAGCCATGGCGAAACAAGTGATTGCCATTTTGCTGATGGAGTTTGCATCAACCAGATATCAAATTGAGTAGTAGGCAAGATGCGATCGTCAGCATCAATTGTTACGAGCCCTGCGAGGTAAGTAACCTCCGCGATAAATGCCGCACATGTTGTATCGACACCGAGATGGTTGGCAAGTACTTTCAAATCTCGGACACCAAGGCCGCCAGATCTCAGCGCTTCTGCTGGCTCTTGCGCCCAGAAATTTAGTACTTCTTCAGTCCATCGTAAAAATGTTGTGATATTTGCGATCGCGGCGAGTTGTACGCTCTTTAAATCTCGCTTTTCGCTCTTTATTTCTGGCGCCTGAATCTGTAAATCTTTGTGCAACTTTCCACCGCGCAGCGCCAGAGCGACTTCGCGAACAAGTAAAACCGTTTTAGTGTTTGCAGCGACTACAAAATTGTTTTCAAGCAACCAAGCGACGCCAGCGCCAGGTTTCTTTACATCCGCAACAGTGCCGCGAGGAGGACCCCAGACCATCGCTTCCAGAGCTTTCTTGGCAGCAGGTGGCGCTTCATCGAGTTTTTTCAAATTTAATTTAACAACTGTTTGTGGTCCAAGGCCTTGAATCTCGTTTCCAAGCACTTCGCGAACTGTTGTTGGAAGGTAGTAACCATCTTTACCTTGGAAAATTAATCCACGTTCAAGAAGTCCCGGAACAATAAAGAGCGCCGCCTTATCGGTGAGCGCGGCAATTGCCTTTTCGGTAAATGGTTCAGGAGCGATAGCGCAGGCTTCGAGCACTTGATATTGCCAAGCGTTTAAAGCATCGATTGCACGCGCCAAACTAGGAGCAGAAGATGCACGAACGGCCAATGAAGCAATATCTGGCGGAACTGGAGTTACTAGATCCGGACGATGTGAAAAGAGTGAAATTAGGGCAGCGTCATCCAAGGTACGTAAGTAATCTGCAAAGGAGCGCGTTTCCATAACTTGCCTACATTACTGGCAAGTGAGGTCTTGGCGCGAACTGAAGAGTTACTTAGATTTTCTACGCGGGGTTAAGCGAGTACCAAGCCAGGCAGCGCGAGAAACCAGCGGACCGAGCAATCTATTTACAAAGCGCATCCTGCGAAAATCGTGGATCGGCCAATTCTCTTTAAGGGCGCGGATGCGAAGTTTTGCATCTGGGTTAATTGCAGATGGATGTCCAACAGTTTGTAAAAGTGGCAGATCGTTATGGCTATCAGAATATCCAAAGCAATCTTTCAGAATAAAACCACGTTCCTTTGCGATTTCGCAGATCGCTGTCGCCTTCTCTTTACCGTGCAAGAGCGGGCCATTCATTGCACCTGTGTAATGACCATCAACGATTGCCGCTTTACTTCCAAGCGCACCAGTAAATCCCAAGCGTTCAGCGATTAAAGTTGCCATATCTTCAGGGGCGGCAGTTACTAGCCAAACTTCAACGCCATCGTTTAAATGCGCTTGGGCAATGTCGATAGTTCCTTCCCAAAGTGAAGGCGATACATATTCATCGTAAATTTCTTGGGCAACAGCTCTGATCTCAGAAACATTATGGCCGCCGATAAAGTCTTGCGCCGATTGTTGAAAGCGATTTATCTCATCTTGCTTCTCAGTGCCCGTTAATCTAAATCTCAGATTAGCTAATACGAATCGAGAGATATCAGCTTTAGTGAAGAACCCTCTTTGGTACATGCCACGGCCAAGGAAGTAGATTGTTGAGCCGCGAACCAAGGTGTTATCGACGTCGAAGAATGCTGCGCGTCGGATCGGGCTGGACATGTCCATACCCTAGCGATTATGCGCAATATTGCTCGGTTAAGTGCAACACCGCCTGACGCTTTATGCTTAGCGCCATGAGTACAACGGTTCACGTAGCGCGACATGGTGAAGTAGAAAATCCTCAGAAAATTCTCTATGGACGTCAACCTGGTTGGAGACTTTCAGCGCGTGGCCAAGAAATGGCGAAAACCTTAGGTGAATGGTCAAAGTCAATTAATCTCGGAGCGTTGCATGTTTCACCGCTTCAGCGCGCGCAAGAGACCGCAGCACCTATTGCTGCAGCTCACGGAATTGAAATCACTACAGATGAACGTTTGATTGAAGCCGCAAATATCTTTGAAGGCAAAAGCTTCGAACCAGGTAGCGGAATTCTTAAACACCCATCTGCTTGGCGCCATTTATATAACCCATGGAAACCTTCTTGGGGCGAACCTTACGAGGAGCAGATCAATCGCATGCTTGCCGCAATCTTTGCCGCCAATAAAGCTGCGAACGGAAAAGATGCGATCGTTGTTTCACATCAATTACCGATTTGGATTCTGCGTAGCGCAATCGAAGGTCGTTCACTTCTACACGATCCACGTAAACGTATCTGCACGCTGGCATCAGTTACCAGCGTTCATTTTGATGATGAAGGCGTAATTTCTGGAATTTCTTATTCAGAGCCTGCCGGACATTTGTTGCCTGAGAAAAAATAAAGAATGCGCAAACTGCTTTCCCACTTTGCAATTGCACTTGTTGCAATTACATCGTTGACCGCTTGCGGTGGGGGAAGTTCAACTGCCGAAGAGAGTTTCATCGAAGGCAGTGGCGCAATTACCAAAATTGATATCAAAGATCGAAAAGCGGCACCCGCTTTATCTGGGCTAACTTTGACCGGCAAAACTTTTATCTTTAATCCAGGCCAAGTTGCGGTTGTAAATGTTTGGGCTTCTTGGTGTTCACCATGCCGCGCTGAGATTCCAACTTTGATTGAACTTTCTCGCCAATACCCTGAAGTTCAATTTATGGGGATTCTTACTCGCGATAACCCAGTAAATGCCGAAGCTTTTGCGCGTCGCCTAGCGATGCCGTATCCGACATTCATTGATGATTCTTTACTAATTGGTTTTAAGAAGACCTTGCCAGCTAATGCAATTCCATCAACGGTGCTTATTGATAAAACTGGCAATGTGGCAGCGCGTATTTCCGGAGAAGTCACGCTTACCGCACTCAGTAAATTGATCAGAAAGCTCGAAGCTGAATGAGCGATTTCATAGTTGACCAGCTATTGAGCGGTTACTTATTGGCTGCGCTTCCCTTTGCGATTTTGGCAGGCTTGATTTCATTCCTATCTCCATGTGTTTTACCGCTAGTTCCGGGCTATCTGGCATATGCCGCAGGCCA
>CAFBNQ010000011.1_pt1 | contig 13982 bp, 11 predicted proteins | sample 7269301 | NCBI WGS metagenome assembly CAFBNQ01 (sample SAMEA6814099, study PRJEB35770) | freshwater metagenome | biome: Freshwater; feature: Freshwater reservoir; material: water | place: Czech Republic | collected 2017-07-26 | depth 30m m
ACCAAAATAATTTTCGATATTTGATGTTGCATTAGCTGCAAACTCTTCGCGACGTTCTACCGAATGAACCGAACCTTTTGGACCAACGGCGCGAAGTAACGAGAGGGTTAACGCCCCGCTACCAACTCCGGCTTCTAGTACTCGTGCACCAGGAAAAATATCTGCGAAACCGACGATAAGCGCGGCATCTTTGGGATAAACAATTGTTGCGCCACGTGGCATTGAAAGAACGTAATCAGTGAGTAATGGAATGAAAGCGGTAAATTTTAGGCCTGCACTTGTGCTGACAACGGATCCTTCAGGCAAACCAATCAAATCATCGTGAACGATCCAACCTTTGTGGGTGTGCCACTCTTTACCCGGAGTAATCGTGATGCTGTAAATCTTTCCCTTTTGATCGGTTAGCTGAACTCGATCGCCCGCCACGAAGTGACCGCGATTGGCGGTTTCAGTTTTCAGGTTGATTTCATCCATGGACACGGGAGCATCTTAGGCGCAAAATCGCGGCGATTGGCAGCAGCGCTAAATTTCGTCAACAAAAGGGTATCTTCCTTCATTGTGAGCCAATTGAGACTATCTCCTAGCCGTATAAACGACTTTAACAATTGCCCACAGTTATATAAATACCGAACCATCGATCTTCTCCCCGAACCACCCAGCGTTGATGCCGAACGCGGCACATTAATTCACACAGTTCTTGAGGATCTCTTCGAACTGCCTGCCTCCGAGAGAACAGTTACCAAAGCATCCGAAATGCTCCCGGAAAGATGGCAATCGCAGATTGCTGCCAAGCCAGAGATCGCTGAATTAGTTTTAGATTCTGGGGCATGGTTTAAAAGGGCGGAAGAGTTGTTAGGAAATTACTTCACTTTAGAAAATCCGACGAAGTTCGAACCAACATTTCGCGAGTTGCATCTTGAGATGGATCTATCCCCCGAGCTCTATCTGCACGGTTATGTCGATCGCCTTGATGTCGCACCTACAGGTGAGGTGCGAATTGTTGACTACAAAACTGGCAAATCTCCAAAACCCGGCTGGGAAGAGAAGGCGCTCTTTCAATTGCGCGTCTATGCGCTGCTCTACTGGAAAAACAATGGAGTCATTCCAAAACTTTTACAACTGATCTATATGGGCGATACCCGGCTTGTGAAGAGCGTGCCCACTGAAAATGATCTAATAAAGACCGAACGTATTCTCTTTGATATCGCAGCGGATATTTTGCGAGCTATTGAAAGAAATGAATTCCGACCAAGACCTACAAAGCTCTGCGATTGGTGCTTCTTTAAGACTATCTGCCCAGCTCACGTTGGTTAGTTTCAAACCATTTTTCAAGGTTTGATAGGTCAATTTCTTCGAAGCTAGAAATAACTTTCAATCGCGGAGCCTCTTCGATTTTTACATAATGTGGCACAGCAACCACAAAGGCACCGCTTGCAACAGCCGCCGCTATTCCTGTCGGTGAATCTTCGAAAATAAGGCACTCTGAAATATCTACGTTAAGAAGTTTGGCTGCGTGAAGATACGGATCGGGAAAGGGCTTGGTTCGCTCAATGTCGCCTGCCGCAACTGAGATATCAAAGTATTTTTCGCTCATACCTAACAAAACTCCATCAACAATTGGGCGAGGACTTGCGGATACCAAACCTTGCTTTATTCCACTCTTATTTACTATCTTTGAAAAATTGAGGGCACCTGGCATCAGTGGAACTTTCTTAGAGAGCCGCTGAGTCATCTCCGCAATGATCATCGCCTCCAACTCTTTGGGGCTCTTACGTTCTTGTAAACAAGCCGACATATATTCGGCAACGCGACTTAAAGGACCACCGAGGCAATGCAGTTGATCTTCCGGTTGCCAGTCGTAGCCGTTCTCTTTCATCATCAGCGTTTCCGCCTCGTGCCACTGCGGCTCTGAATCTAGAAAGAGCCCATCCATGTCAAAGAAGACAGATTGAAAGCTCAATTTGCGTTGAAATATTTCGCTTCGGGATGGTGCACGATTATTGCTGAGGTGCTCTGCTCTGGATGCAGTTGGAACTCTTCTGAAAGCTCAACCCCGATACGACCTGGTTCAAGAAGTTCACAAAGTTGAACTTGTTGTTCGATATCAGGGCAAGCTGGGTAACCGAATGAATAACGCGACCCGCGGTATCCCTGATCAAGAATTCCCTGCAGATCTGGCGCATCATCACCACGAACACTGAACTCTTCGCGAACGCGGGCATGCCAGTGCTCTGCTAGCGCTTCAGTTAATTGCACTGAAAGTCCGTGTAACTCAAGATATTCGCGGTAGTTATTCGCTGCAAAGAGTTCGTTAGCTGCTTTACTGATTTCACTGCCCATCGTGACGACATGGAATGCAACAACATCTGTCTTTCCAGAATCTTTAGCAGCAAAGAAATCACTTAAGCAAAGTCGACGATCTCGGGATTGGCGAGGGAAGGAGAATCGTGTCCGCTCCTTTCCTTTATCGGGACCTTCATGATGCAAGATAACTAGGTCATTTCCTTCACTGACACAAGGAAAATATCCGTAAACAACGGCGGCATTTAGCCAACCCTTGGATTGAACTTGGTTTAACAGCGCACGCAGACGTGGACGTCCTTCGCTCTCAACCATCGACTCGTACTCACCACGCGCGCCCTTGAGCCCCCATTGACCAACGAATAGCGCTCTTTCATCGAGCATGCCTACGTAATCTGCCAGTGGTACACCCTTAATGATTCGAGATCCAAAGAACGGAGCAGATGGAATATCGATATCAACAGCAACATCGCTTCGCTTTGTATCGATTACACGATCTTCATCCTTCTTCGGACGCAGTGGAACTTTGCGTTCGCGAAGCGCCGGAAGCTCAGCGCCTGGAACACCACGTTTTACCGCCATGATTGAGTCCATCAAACGTAAACCTTCAAAGGCATCGCGCGCATAACGCACTTCACCTGGGAACATCGCTGCTAAATCCTGTTCGACGAAGGCGCGGGTTAGCGCTGCTCCCCCGAGTACAACCGGCCATTTCTCAGCGAGACCGCGATTGGTTAGCTCTTCAAGATTTTCTTTCATAATCACAGTTGATTTAACAAGCAAACCGCTCATACCAATCGCATCGGCATTTGATTCTTGCGCTGCATCAATAATTTGATTAATCGTCTGCTTGATACCGATATTGACTACGGTGTATCCGTTATTGCTCAAAATAATATCCACCAAGTTTTTACCGATGTCATGCACATCGCCCTTAACGGTGGCGAGCAACATGGTGCCGCGGCCTTCGTCATCCGTCTTTTCCATATGAGGCTCTAGATAAGCCACCGCCGTCTTCATAACTTCTGCACTTTGGAGAACGAATGGGAGTTGCATTTCACCTTTACCGAAGAGCTCCCCAACGACCTTCATGCCTTCAAGCAGATAATCATTAATAATCGCTAGTGGCTTAATTCCATCTTGCATTGCAGTATCAAGGTCATCGCTTAACCCAACTTTTTCACCATCAATAATTCGTCGTTGCAAGCGTTCCGTTAAAGGGAGTGCGGCAAGCTCGGAGGCGCGAACGTTTCGTGAGGCAGCAAGTTCGACACCCTCGAAGAGTTGTAGAAATTCGGTAAGTGGGTCGTAAATACAAGTCTCGCCCTCATATCTACGACGATCGTAAATTAAATCCAGGGCTACCTCTTTATGTCGTTCTTCGATGCGCGCTAAAGGAGTGATCTTTGACGGATGAACGATCGCCGAATCTAATCCAGCGGCAACGCATTCGTGGAGAAAGACTGAGTTCAGAACTACGCGTGCTGCGGGATTCAAACCAAAGGAAACATTCGATACTCCCAGCGTTGTTTGTACCTCTGGATATTCGCTTTTAAGAGTGCGAATAGCATCTATCGTTTCAATACCGTCACGTCGCGTCTCTTCTTGCCCGGTTGCGATTGGGAAAGTTAGACAGTCGATAAGAATGTCGCCAGTTTTCATCTGCCAGTTACCGGTTAAATCTTCAATTAGTCGGCGCGCAACTCGCAATTTCCACTCAGATGTTCGAGCTTGTCCTTCTTCATCGATGGTTAACGCAACCACTGCAGCGCCGTGCTCTTGTACCAAAGGCATGATTCGGGCAAAGCGAGATGTTGGACCATCTCCATCTTCATAGTTGACCGAGTTGATTACGCTGCGACCGCCAAGTGCTTCGAGTCCAGCTTTTAGAACATTTGGTTCAGTTGAATCAAGAACAATTGGAAGAGTTGATGCGGTTGCAAAACGTGAAGCAATTTCGTACATATCTCTAGCGCCATCGCGACCTACATAATCGACTGAAAGATCGAGCATATGGGCGCCATCACGAATCTGATCGCGGGCGATTTCAACACATTTTTCCCAATCTTCTGCGACTAGAGCATCTCTAAAAGCGCGTGAACCGTTTGCGTTAGTTTTTTCACCGATTGCAAGATATGTATTGTCCTGGCGGAATGGAACATATTGATAGAGAGAGGAGGCTCCTGGATCAAGTGCTGCGCCACGATTTTTAAATGGCTTACCTGACATCTTTTCGACAACGGCTGCCAAGTGCTCGGGAGTTGTTCCGCAACAGCCACCAATCAAAGCGATGCCGTAATCACCAACAAAAGTTTCAAGCGCATCAGCCAGCTCAGTCGGTCCCAATGGATATTCCGCGCCATGGGCACCAAGTATTGGTAGACCCGCATTCGGCATAACTGAAATTGCGCAATTAGCAAACTTAGAGAGATAACGAAGATGTTCAGACATTTCAGCCGGACCGGTTGCGCAGTTGAGCCCGATCAAATCTATTTCCAGCGGTTCAAGGGCATTAAGGGCAGCGCCAATTTCGGAACCAAGCAACATTGTTCCTGTGGTTTCAACGGTAACTTGTGCGATTAAGACAACATCAAAATCCGCTTCGGCGATAGCTTGGCGACATCCGTTTACTGCAGCTTTGGCTTGCAGGAGATCTTGCGTTGTTTCAACTAAGAGCGCATCCGACTTGGCATCTAACAATCCTTTTGCCGCGGTGTAGTAAGCCTCTTTCAATTTTTGATACGTGGTGTGTCCCAGTGAAGGCAACTTTGTTCCGGGTCCAAGGGAACCTAATACGAAACGCGGCTTATCAACAGTGCTGGCCGCATCCGCTGCTTCACGCGCTATCTTGGCGCCGGCGTAGGCAAGTTCATAAATGCGATCTTCAATTCCGTATTCTGCAAGGTTGGCCCAGTTGGCTCCGAAGGTATTGGTTTCAATCGCATCCACACCAGCTGCTAAATATTTATCATGAACGCTACGCACGATATCCGGACGGGAAACGTTGAGGATTTCATTGCAGCCTTCGTGGCCCTGAAAATCTTCAAGAGTGGGATCGGCAGCTTGGAGCATCGTGCCCATCGCGCCATCGGCAATTACCGTGCGCGCCGCTAGGGCTTGGCGCAGCGAACCTGCGGGTCTATTGCGATTAGGGCTCGTCACTTGCCAGAGGTTACCGTAAGGTGGTCAATGTGGAGATTCATAAGATACCTGCGCTTCGATCACCGATCATGGTCATTGCATTCTCTGGTTGGAATGATGCAGCAGAAGCAGCAACCGGTGCGGTATCTCACCTTTTAGGCATATGGAGCGAATCAGGCGATATTGACGCTCCGGAAGAGAACGAATTGATTCCAGATCTCATCGCTGACGTTGATTCTGAAGAGTTCTACGACTTCCAGGTAAATCGCCCGATGATTGAAATTGATGGTTCGTTAATTCGTTCATTGATCTGGCCAGGAACGCAGGTCTTTGGTCTAGCGACACCACAATTTGAGAACGACTTCGTAGTAGTTCGCGGTGTTGAACCTTCTATGAAGTGGCGTACTTTTACCCATCAACTCTTAGATCTAGCCGATGATTTAGAAGTGTCAACGATTATTACATTGGGATCGATGCTGGCAGATGCTCCTCATAGTCGACCAATTACCGTGACTGGGTCGGGTGCGCATCCTGATATCGCTAAGCGCTTAGGTGTTGAGGTAAGTCGCTACGAAGGTCCAACGGGAATTCTCGGTGTTATTCAAGATGCTTGCCTGCGACGTGGAATCGACGCAATCTCACTTTGGGCTGCGGTTCCGCACTATGCAAGTAGTTCACCGTCCCCAAAGGCCACTCTTGCGCTAATTAATGCGTTAGAAGATTTCCTAGAAATTGATCTCCCACTCGGTGAATTAGCCGATCATGCGAAAGAGTGGGAAAAGGAAGTCGATGAGCTCACCCAAGAAGATAGTGAGATCGGTGACTACGTAAAAGCTTTAGAAGAGAGTAAAGATAGCGCGGCTTTTTCTGATGTGTCAGGAGATGAAATCGCCCGCGAACTAGAACGCTTTTTAAGGCGTCAAGAAGGTAATTAGAAAGCAATCCCCAACAAGGTATCTACTGCGCGAGAAAGCTCTCCTGGGCTTCCACCAGTTAACCCCGAGTTAGTATGTGCTAACCAATCTTTGAGCGCTTTAATCGCACTCGGAGTATCAAGATCATTTGCTAAAGAATCGGCGATAATTTCGATCGTCGAATCGGTTGGCGCAACTTCTGTACGAGAAAGGGCGACACGTAAATCCTCCAATAGCGTTTCTGCTGTTGTTAAATCTCGCTCTACCCACATGTGATCGCTTCGGTAGTGATGGCCTAGCAGTGCTAATCGAATAGCCATGGCATCGCGTCCTTGTTTCAACAAATTAGAAACGAGCACCAAGTTACCTTTTGACTTGCTCATCTTTTCACCATCTAAACCGATCATTCCGGCATGTACATAGTGCGAAGCAAACTCCCGGCCATTGATCATTTTCGACTGCGCAGCAGACATTTCATGATGCGGGAAGATCAAATCGCTTCCACCACCTTGGATATCAACTGAAGTCTTATCATCTGGAGATATCTCTAAATAATTCAGTGCGATTGCGCAGCATTCGATATGCCAACCAGGACGTCCTATGCCAAACTCGCTCTCCCATCCGGGCTCGTTTGGTCGCTGGGCTAGCCACAAGAGGGCATCTAATGGATCTTTCTTCCCAGCTTTCTTTGGATCTCCCCCACGCTCAGCGAATATTCTCTCCATCTCGCTCTGGCTTAAATTGGAGCGACGACCAAAATCTTTATCGCTACGCACTTCGAAGTAAAGATCTTCATCGATTTTGTAAACTGAATTATTCGCTTGTAGATCTTTTATCGCTGCTATTACCTGCGGTATGGCTTCTACTGCTCCGATGTAATGGGCGGGAGGGATCACATGGAGCGCGACCATATCTGATTTGAAAAGCTCAATTTGAGAGTGCGCTAAATCTTTCCAGTCCACTCCATCTCGGTTGGCTCGCTCAAGAAGCGGGTCATCCACATCAGTAATATTCTCAACAAAATTTACTTGTGCACCTGTTGCGCGCAGGTATCGATTGATTAGATCAAAGGCTAGATAGGTATTGGCATGTCCGAGATGAGTAGCGTCGTATGGAGTGATTCCACATACATACATTCGATAAATCGGTTTTACAGGCAAGGCGTTGATTGAAGCTGTAGCGCTGTCATGCAAAGAGAGAGCCTTTAGTGAAAAGCGCGAATCGAGAGGCGGTATATATAGATCAGACCAAGCCTTCATTGCGCCATCTTAGAACGGTGGCCAGGGAACTGCAGGCCAATCCTGACTTGGTTCTGGGAACTTCTTTTCCGTTAACGCTCGCTCGATTCGAGCCAAAGTCGCGGCCAATTCTTCTTCTTCAATAAGGCCGAGCACTACATCACGCTTTTCAGTGCCGATCAGTAGCGCTGCTAGCTGCAATATCTCCAACTCATTTGATGTAAAAGGTCGGCCTGCCCATTGCCACAGAACAGTTCGCAACTTATCTTCTTCATGGAAAGTAACCCCGTGATCGCAACCAAAGACTCGACCATCTGTTGTGGGAATTAAGTGTCCAATTTTGCGATCGGTGTTATTAGTTATGAGATCCAAAAGTGCAATCTTGCGAAGTTCGGGTAGATCTTCCTTGAAGAACTCCATTAAATCTACACTTTCATCAATATCTATCCAGAGTTGAACCATGCCGGTTCCGTATGGACCATCCCTTAGAACCGTCGGTGGAACTAAATGCAACCCAAGCCAATGGCTTATGAGAAAAGTTAAATATTCACGATTGGCCAAAGTTCCATCTGGGAAATCCCAAAGTGGACGCTCCCCCGCTATCGGCTTATAAATGCACGTCAGAGTTCTATCTTTAACTTCGCATGAGGCATATAGCGTTGCATTAGATGCATCTACAAGACGTCCCGATATTGTCAAAGCGCCATGACTGAGATCATGTAAGAATTTTTCAACCTCTTCAGCATTAACTTGGCTCATCTTTTATATCCATTAGCGCGCGGACAAAGATGTCCGCTCGGATCGATTGGGCCACCGCAGAATGGACACGGAGCTCTGCCAGCTCCAACTACTGCCAAAGCGCGTTTGGCAAAACTTTCGGCATAACCTAAAGAAATCAGAACTCGCAAAATATCTTGACTCTCTGAAATCTCCATGAGAGCTTCTTCATCCTCCGCAGATTGACTATCAGCCATCGCCTGGAGATCTATCTCAATCAATTTTCGATCCGAAACATAAGCCAAACCGATTACTCCAACTCGAAATTCTTCATCAATTGGAGTTTCAAGCGGTGCATCATCACGAACAATTCGTTCGAAAATCGTTAACGGTTCGGAACTGCGCACCTCGCGAAGTATCTGCTGAATTCGGTCCGCCAACGCGGCAACCTGTGCTTTTTCCAGCGATACCGAGATCAGACGAGAACCTGTTCGAGCTTGTAAAAAGAAGGTTCGTTCTCCAGGAATGCCCACTGTGCCCACAACGAATCGTTCAGTTGGATCGAATAGAAATATTTGCCCACTCATTTGCTAGCGCTTTCGCCCGGAACCGCCACCGAGGAGCGCTATTGATTTCATAGATTTCTTTGGTTGAACAAGGAACGAAGAAATTGGATCAAGAGTGTTGTTTAAAGTCAGAACTCGATAATCCTTGCCATTGAAATCTAGGACGGTAATTGATGCCGGGTCGATTACGATCTTCTGGAAATGGTCGAGATGAGTTCCGAGCACGCTAGCCACGATCGCCTTGATTACATCTCCATGGCTTACCAACAATTTAGTTTCCGAGCCCGCTGATTTCGAGACTTTATTTAAGCCACGCATTGCTCGCGCTTGAACATCGAGAAGTCCTTCACCACCAGGAAAATACATTGCACTAGGCGTCTCTTGAACAATCTTCCAACTCTTTTCCTTGGAAAGTACTGCCAGTTTCTTTCCAGTCCATTTTCCGTAATCAACTTCTGCCAAATCATCGTCAGTTTCAATATTGATCTTCTTCGCTGCAGTCTTTGAAAAGTTTGCGATCAAAGGCTGCACAGTTTCAGCGCAACGTTCCATTGGACTTATACGAATCTGCGAGAACGTGACCTCTTTCAATCGGGTCGCAACTTCAAGTGATTGCTTTACTCCGCGTTCTGAAAGCGTTATTCCAGGGGTTCTTCCGGCAAGAATGCCTTTCGCATTGGCAACAGAGTGCGCATGTCGCAGCAAAAGTATCCGTGTCATGTTGGAAGGTTATCCGCAATTTTCAATTGCGTCTTGCTAGGGTGGCCGCCATGGAACTCCGCCGCGCAGGTAAATCAGGGCTCGCTCTTTCGCGCCTTGGACTGGGGACGATGACATGGGGTCGAGACACAGATACCCACGAGGCGGCAGATCAGGCACGAGCCTTTATCGAATCCGGTGGAAATTACATCGATAGCGCGAGCCATTATGGAGATGGAGATGCAGAACGCGTTATCGGTGGATTAATAGGAACGCTCTTTAAACGTGAAGATGTAGTAATCGGAACTAAGGCCGGCTCCTCCTATGTAGATGGTTTCTTAACAACTGATAACTCTCGCACTGCACTGATGAGTTCACTCGATAAATCTCTGACACGACTTGGAACAAACTATGTAGATATTTGGCATATCCAAAGCTGGGATTCATATGCACCGCTCGATGATGCGCTCTCTGCTCTCGATTGGGCTTATTCTTCCGGCAGAGCGCGTTATGTAGGAATTTCAAACTTCAACGGTTGGCAAAGCGCTCGGGCGATATCACTACAAGAAGCAAATAGCGCAAAAGCTCCCATCGCGGTTATGCAAAATGAGTTCTCACTCCTAAATCGCAGCTCCGAAAAAGATGCTCTTCAGTGTGCGCAAGCTTTAGAAACCGGCTTCATCGCTTGGTCTCCCCTCGGACGTGGCGTACTTACTGGCAAATACCGCAACGGAATTCCCGCCGATTCACGTGCAGCAACACCACACTTTGCCCCATTCCTAGAACCATATTTAAATGAACGCTCTCGCCGAATTGTTGAAGCAGTTTCTGTTGCTGCACAGGGGCTTGGCTATTCTCCGTTAGAAGTTGCGCTTGCTTGGGTGCGCGATTTTCCTGGAGTGACAAGCGCAGTTGTTGGCGCGCGCACTGGAGCTCAATTGCAGGGAATCTTGGCTAGCGAAGAGATTGAACTTCCTGAACTCGTGCGCACGGCGCTGAACGAAGTGTCAGCAACTCTCTAAGAAATCACGCAATACATTCACTCCAAAACGAAGCCCATCGATTGGAACTCGTTCATCGACGCCGTGGAATAAGGACATAAAATCCAGATCTGCAGGCAGGCGTAACGGAGAGAAGCCATAGCCAACGATGCCAATTTCAGATAGCGCTTTATTGTCCGTTCCTCCACTCATTAGATAAGGAACAGGAATACCTTCGGGATCGTGGGCAAGAATCGCCGCCTTCATGGCGTCTACTAGCGGGGTATCAAAATCCATCTCCAATGCGATGTCATGCGAAACCGTTTCGATCTGAATATCCGGACCAATTATTGCTCGCACCGTCTCGTTTAATTCATCTTCATATCCTGGTAAGAAACGACCATCGATCACCGCACTGGCTGTTCCTGGAATCACATTTGCCTTGTAACCAGCTTCCAACATCGTTGGATTGGCAGTGTTTTGCAAGGTAGCTCCGATCATGCGCGCCGTCGAGCCAATTTCTTTCAACAGCGGGCGCAGATCCTTCTCGTCGTAGACCTTTCCAGTCACGCGAGCAACCTCTTTGAAGAGATCTTTGACTGTCTTTGTATAACGCTGTGGCCATTCGTAGCGACCGATCTTTGCGACCGCCTCGGTTAAAGCGGTAAGTGCATTTTCATCATTCATCATCGAGCCATGACCGGCACGTCCTTGCGCCGTTAACTTCATCCAGTGAATTCCTTTTTGTGCCGCTTCGATGAAATAGAGGCGCTTTCCATCTGCCACAGTTACAGAAAATCCACCAACCTCCGAGATCGCTTCGGAACAGCCCGCAAAAACTTCCGGATGTTTGGCGGTCATGTATCGAGATCCAAAAGTCATTCCCGCTTCTTCATCGGCGAAAAAGGCCAGGACGATATCGCGCTCTGGAACATAACCACGTCGCGCCCAATCACGAACGATCGCCAAAATCATTGCATCAACATTCTTCATATCTACGGCACCGCGGCCCCAGATCAGACCATCTTTAATTACTCCGCTAAATGGATCGACGGACCAATCATCCGCGTTTGCCGGTACAACATCTATATGGCCATGAACCACTAGTCCAGGTTTTAAAGGATTGCTTCCTTTTATTCGTGCAATTACATTGCAACGTTTTGGAGCTGATTCATAAATCTTCGCGTCGATGCCAACTTCAGCCAGAGATGCAACAACATACTTTGCGACTTCTTCTTCATCTCCTCTGCCTTCACCGAAATTTACGCTTGGGATTCGGATTAACTCCTGGCAGATACGGATTGCTTCTTCTTCCAACTTTGTCATCTCGCTCATGGCTTCATTCTCCCCCACATTCGAGGAAAAGAGACCTCGCTTTTGCTTCGTCGCCCGAGCGTTGCTATCGTTTGCGACGCACTCGTCCGGGTGGCGGAATTGGCAGACGCGCTAGCTTGAGGTGCTAGTGCCCGCAAGGGCTTCGGGGTTCAAGTCCCCGTTCGGACACGTTTAATGTGGTGGAATTGGGCGGTTATGAACTTAAAAACCGCGCTCACCTTCATTAGAGATATCCCAGATTATCCAAAACCTGGAATCCTCTTTAAAGATATAACTCCTCTATTGGCAGATGGCCAGGCCTTCCAAGCAGTAGTTGATGCCTTCTCTGTAGAGATTCGTAACTCCGAAATCATCGCTGGTATTGAAGCGCGCGGGTTTATTTTTGCTGCAGCTATCGCGGCGCAAACCCAGCGAGGATTTGTGCCATTTAGAAAGAGCGGCAAATTGCCCTATAAAACTTACGGCGCGAAATACGGACTCGAATACGGTCAAGATGAGATCGAAGTTCACATTGATTCCTTTGCCGGCGGTAAGACCATAACGATCGTTGATGACGTTCTCGCAACAGGCGGGACGATTTCTGCCGCTATTGAACTAGCTCTACTTGCTGGTGCAAAAATTGAATCTGTATTGGTTCTCTTTGAAATTGCTGGTCTAGGTGGTCGCGAATCGCTTTCCAACAAGTACCCAGAAATTGAAATTAGATCGCTGGTCTCTTCTTGAGTTCAAAAGCTCGTATCCATCAAATTCAAGCCTTGCGCGCCTTGGCGGCATCGCTAGTCGTCTTCTTCCATGCCAAGTTATCACCGGGCGGCTTTATCGGCGTCGATATCTTCTATGTCATATCGGGATATCTGATTACTGGTCTGATAATTAAAGAGATCGAATTAACTAGTGCCTTCGGCTTTAAATCGTTTTACTTAAGAAGAGCGAAGAGATTACTGCCCGCCTCACTAGGAATTCTCAGTCTAACCGCTGTAATTTCTTGGCTGGTACTTCCTGCAACGGTAAGAACTGATCTTGGTAAGGACATTTTCGCCGCAACAATATATGTATCAAACTACTTATTTGCCTTTTGGCAGAACGATTATCAAAACTTAAACGCCACTCCCTCACCAGTGATCCACTACTGGTCATTAGCTGTTGAAGAACAGTTCTACATCTTCTGGCCGATCGCGATTTACACACTTTGGAAGTTTGGGAAAAGGTCTGCAGTCCTGGCCGGAGTAAGTGCAATAACTATTTTTAGTTTCTTCTTCTCACTCTACTTAACAGAGCGTTCGCCAATCTGGGCCTTCTACTCACTCCCAACCCGCGCATGGGAGCTAGGCCTTGGAGCACTAATCCTTTTCATTCCTAAACGAATTTTGCAGACGCGCTCTATCGCTAAGACTTTAGCGATCTGGTTCGCTCTTTCACTTCTCGTCTTTGCATCGTTTACTTTTAGCGAAAAGACTCCCTTTCCGGGGACAAGTGCGTTGATACCTACCTTGGCCGCCACGATAGCGATCGCATTTATCGCTTCTTGGCCACCGATTCTCAACGATCTTTCTAAATTACGGATTGTCCAGTGGCTTGGTGAAATCTCTTACCCGTTCTACCTTTGGCATTGGCCCATATTGGTTCTACCAAGCACTCGCTTTGGTCGACCACTTACCTTGATAGAACGAGCGCTTTTAATTGCGCTTACCGCTTTAGCAGCTGACTTAACTCATCGCTTTATTGAAAAACCGATAGCCCGTACGAACCCATCCCAAAAGAAGATCCTGCAACTATCAATCTTTGGCACTGCCGGCTGCGCCTTATTGGCCGGTGCAATTCTCCTTAGTAGTTCAAACACAATAAGTTTAAGTAATGGACGATCTGTGTCAATCGCTGCGGTTATGGAAAAGCCGAAGGTTTATTTGGATGATTGCCATGTCAACAATGGGGAAACACTTTCCGGGGAATGCACATACGGGGATAAAGGTTCGCAACGCACGATCGTCCTTTACGGAGATTCCCATGCTGCGCAATGGTTTCCTGCGCTCGAAAAGATTTCAAAAGATAATGGCTTGAAATTAGTAAGTCTTACCAAGTCGGCTTGCCCGG
>CAFBNQ010000012.1_pt1 | contig 13782 bp, 15 predicted proteins | sample 7269301 | NCBI WGS metagenome assembly CAFBNQ01 (sample SAMEA6814099, study PRJEB35770) | freshwater metagenome | biome: Freshwater; feature: Freshwater reservoir; material: water | place: Czech Republic | collected 2017-07-26 | depth 30m m
CAGTGTCAATCGCTGCGGTTATGGAAAAGCCGAAGGTTTATTTGGATGATTGCCATGTCAACAATGGGGAAACACTTTCCGGGGAATGCACATACGGGGATAAAGGTTCGCAACGCACGATCGTACTTTACGGAGATTCCCATGCTGCGCAATGGTTTCCTGCGCTCGAAAAGATTTCAAAAGATAATGGCTTGAAATTAGTAAGTCTTACCAAGTCGGCTTGCCCGGCTCCCGAGGTAAAGAAGGTTGAAATTGGCGCATACAAGAACGCTGACTGTTTTGCTTGGCGCAAGAACGCGATCAAACGAATAGCCGAGATTAATCCTGATGCAGTCCTTCTCAGCGGCTTTCAACACTTTGACTTTCCGAAGAGTTACTCAAGCCGTGAAGTTTGGTGGGCACAAGGTCAGCAGATCGCTTTTAACCATCTCAATGGTCTGGCTAAACGATTGATTTATATAACTGATACCCCTCACCCCATTCGCGATATTCCAAATTGCTTGGCATCTGGCGCCGGAGAAAAATGTGATGGAAGCGAGAAATCAGCGGCTAAGGTAACTGGCGCCTTCACTGTCTTAAATCCAACTTCATGGTTATGCGGCAATAATTGTCCTGCAATAGTTGATGGCGTAGTTGCCTACCGTGACGCATCGCATATCAGTGTCGCAATGAGTGAAGCCTTGGCTCCTAAACTCGAAGATTTCCTAATAGCTCAAGGGGTACTTTAAATTGACCGCTCACACCAACGCTGAATATTTGGCAAAATGATGGCAGGATGCAGCCCGTGGCCGAGCTAATTTATTACTGCGGAACTATGGATAGCGGCAAATCGACGCTCGCCTTGCAAACGGCACATAACCATAAAAGCCGCGGTCGTTCGGGATTAATCTTTACAAGTAAAGATCGTGCAGGTTCGGGGGTCATTTCATCCCGTCTAGGCCTACAAAGCGCTGCGATAGAAGTCGATGAAAAGTTGGATCTTCATAAAATGGTCGTAGAAAAGTTATCTTTGGGCGATCGTATTGACTACATAATTTGCGATGAAGCTCAGTTCTACCAACCAGATCAAATCGAGCAGTTGGCCAAGATCGTCGATGGTTTGGGCATTGATGTCTATGCATTTGGAATTCTGGCCGACTTTCGAACCAAACTTTTTCCTGGTTCTGCTCGCTTAGTGGAGTTAGCTGATCGAGTAAACACTCTGCAAGTTGAAGCGCTTTGCTGGTGTGGGTCTAGGGCCACCCATAATGCGCGCACTATGGGCGGTGTGATGGTCACTGAAGGTGAACAAGTTGTTGTTGGTGATGTTGCACCTGGCGCTGAAGTTGCCTACGAAGTCCTATGCCGTCGCCACCATATGCGTCGAGTTACAGCGCGCGCATCTCGCGCAGGACATACCTCACCGTTACCTCTACCATTCACCGAAGAGTAAATATCTAAAGGAGAGAAAAATGAAGGTTCGTGGATACGCAGCGATGAAGGCAAATGCCCCACTTGCCCCTTGGGAATTCGAACGCCGCGATTTGGGAGCGCACGATGTCGCACTAGATATTAAATACTCAGGAATTTGTCACTCGGATATCCACCAGGTTCGAGAAGAGTGGGGTTCAGCGCTATTTCCAATGGTTCCTGGCCACGAAATCGCAGGAGTCGTATCCAGCGTCGGTTCAGCAGTTACCAAATTTAAAGTCGGAGATTTAATTGGCGTAGGTGTCTTCGTTGATTCATGTCGCACTTGCGATTCATGCAAAAAAGGTCTTCAGCAATACTGCATTGAAGGAATGACTGGTACGTACAATCAGTTAGAGCGCGATGGTAAAACCCCCGCAATGGGCGGTTACTCAAACATCATGGTTATTAATGAAGATTACGCAGTATCTATCCCGAAGAATTTATCCCTTGATGGAGTTGCTCCCCTGTTGTGTGCGGGAATCACTCTTTACTCTCCAATAAAGCATTGGAAAGCCGGACCAGGAAAGAAAGTAGCCGTTATGGGCTTGGGTGGTCTTGGACATATGGGAGTTAAATTTGCTGTGGCAATGGGCGCAGAAGTTACAGTCTTCTCTCACTCACCATCGAAAGAAACTGACGCTAAGGCGATGGGTGCCCATCACTTCGTATCAACTAAATCTGAAGGTTTCCACAAGAATTACAGCAAGCACTTCGATTTAATTCTTAATACTGTGAGCGCAGAACTAGATATCAATATCTATCTATCAATGCTCGGCGTAGATGGAACCCTCGTGGTCATTGGGCTTCCCGGCAAGCCTTATTCGGTCGAAGTAGGTTCACTCTTGCCCGCTCGCCGCTCGCTTTCGGGCTCAATGATCGGTGGTATCGCTGAGATGCAGGAGATGCTCAACTTCTGTGGTGAGCACAACATTGTCAGCGATGTTGAAGTCATCAAGGCTGATTACATCAACCAGGCATACGAGCGAACAGTTGCAAGCGATGTGAAATATCGCTTCGTCATCGACGCTACTACCTTCTAAATTCGCACTTATTTATATAAATTTTATATAAAGCTGTGAAGCACCAGTACAAAGACTGGTGCAATAAATAACGCTGGAAGTAGATTGCCAACCGCTATGTCCTTGATCTTTAAGAGACGTAGTCCAATGCAGACCAATAACACACCACCTGTAATTGTCATGGCATCAATTTGATATCCGTCGAGAATATTCCCCAGTGCAAATCCAATTACCGTCCAAATGCCTTGATAAATACCAACTGGAATTACTGAGGCTGCGACTCCCCATCCCAAACTCGCCGCGAAGGCCATAGCGGCAAAGAAGTCCAGGCTAGATTTAAGTAACAGCTGATCCACGCCCGTCGACATTCCGTCACTTATCGAACCCAGAATCGCTAGCGGGCCGATGGCAAATAATAATGATGCTGATACAAAACCTTCTATAAAGTTGCTTTCCTCGTGAGCGCCAAACTTAACGCGCAATTTTTCACCAAGGTTATCCAGTCGCGATTCTAAAGAGAGCGCCGAGCCGATCAAGCCACCGATCAAAAGCGAACCTAAAATCGCTAGTAAAGTCCAACCCCTTGGAATTGAATTTATATAACGTTCTGTTCTTAAAGGCGCAATTGCTCCAATCGCGCTTAAGATCGTGATTAAGCCAAGAATCTCGGTAATTAGAATTCTTGTCCGAGAAACCATGCGCCCACCAATTAATACTCCGAGAGCCGCTCCCCCGATAATTGTGCAGATATTTACTAAGGTTCCAAATCCTACGAACATTGCTCAAGGATACGGCCTAATAAGATCAATGCGTGCGTTAAACTCCCGAAATGAGTTTTGTATCGAAGCTATCGGATTTTTTGAAGCCACATAAAACCGTTCCAATCACTCCTTGGAGAGCTAATTCGCGATGGGATCTTTCATTTTCTCGAGTTTTAATCCTCTTCTTCGGTTTGACCATATTTGGCCTCGGCGATGCTCTCGTTGTTCAATCAAATCTTGGTAACGCTCCTTGGACGGTTTTTGCACAAGGACTAAGCATCAAAAGCGGCCTCACATTGGGTTGGGCAACATTCATCACTGGTTGTTTTGTGCTTCTGCTATGGATCCCGTTACGTGAAAAGCCAGGTTTTGGAACCCTTACAAATATTGTAATCATTTCTGCAGCAATCCAATTCGGCGTTGATCGTTTTCCTTTGCAAGGCACTTTTCTCGGCGGCGTACTTTCAGCGCTCTTCGGCATCGCCTTAGTTGGAGTTGGTTCCGCTCTCTACATAACTTGTGGCTTAGGACCAGGTCCACGCGATGGCGCCATGACCGGAATTCACCAGAAGACAGGCGTACGAGTAGGTCGCGTCCGTATGGGAATTGAAGTAACGGTTTTACTAGTTGGAGCCTTGCTTGGCGGCAAGGTCGGCCTTGGTACTGCGCTATTTGCCCTGCTTATTGGTCAATCTGTTGCGATTTCTTTTGGCGTCGTCGCGCGCCTTACCTCTAAGTAACGCTCTTTTTACGCTTAGATCAGGGAATTCCCTCGGTCTGTGAGCCGTCATTTCACACGGGGTCGCAAACACCCCCGTTAACAAAATTAGAAAGGTACGTCATGCTCGATAGTTATTTCAAAATATCGCAACGTGGCTCCACTGTAGCTCGAGAAGTACGTGGCGGAATCGTCACATTCTTCACAATGGCCTACATCGTTGCCCTCAACCCACTCATCATCGGACTTGCAAAAGATGCTGATGGAAAATTCATCGGTGGCGGAGATGCTCCTAATCTCGCTCTCGTCGCTGCAATGACCGCGCTTATGGCCGGTCTCTTAACAATTCTTATGGGAGTTGTTGGCAATTATCCTTTAGCGCTAGCTACTGGTCTTGGACTAAATACATTCGTAGCAGTTGGTATCGCTTCCAAGATGACTTGGGCAGATGCGATGGGTCTAGTCGTTCTAGAGGGCTTGATCATTACCGTCTTGGTATTAACCGGTTTCCGAACCGCGGTCTTTAAGGCAGTTCCTGCTCAACTTAAGATCGCGATCTCAGTTGGTATCGGACTATTTATCGCACTCATCGGTTTAGTCGATGCTGGCTTTGTTCGCCGCACAGGTTCTGGACCAGTTCCAGTAACTCTAGGTGACGGTGGCACTCTCGTCGGTTGGCCAATCATCGTTTTCGCACTGGGCCTTTTCTTAACTATCGGTTTGATGGTTAAAAAGGTGAAAGGTGCGATCTTGATCGGAATCATTGTGGCAACTGTCGCTGCGGTGATAATCGAAACATCTCTCAAAATTGGTCCAAATTTCAACGGCGCAACTGGTGAAGTAAATCCAAAGGGTTGGGGATTAAACGTTCCAGCAATGCCTGATCAGATCACCGCAACTCCTGATTTTGGACTCTTCGGTCAATTTAACCTCTTCGGTTCACTTGATCGCGTTCCGCTCATCACCGTAATCCTCTTTGTCTTCACACTGCTACTCTCAGATTTCTTCGACACCGTAGGAACTGTCACAGCGATCGGACACGAAGCTGGTCTAATCGACAAGGATGGAAACGTTCCTAATAATGATCGCATCCTCTTGGTTGACTCAATTGCAGCAGTAGCAGGTGGTGCAGGAAGCATTTCTTCCAACACCAGCTACATCGAATCGGCATCAGGCGTCGGAGAAGGAGCAAGGACAGGATTGGCTTCAGTAGTTACCGGAGTCTGCTTCCTGTTAACGACCTTCCTCGCTCCACTTGTAGCGATCATTCCTTACGAGGCGGCAACTCCAGCGCTAGTTATCGTCGGTTTCTTGATGATGACTCAGATCAAATCAATTGATTGGGATGATTACGGAATTGCAATTCCGGCATTCCTTACAATTATCTTGATGCCATTTACCTACAACATTTCTGTTGGTATCGGTGCCGGATTTGTTACACATGTAGTGATCAGATATATCCAGGGACGCCGCAAGGAAGTTCATCCGCTGCTGCTCTTAGTATCAGGTCTATTCATGATCTACTTCTTATCATCTCCAATTAATACTTGGGTTGGCTAAGAAATCCTTTGGAGGTAAAGCCCCGGTGAATTTCACCGGGGCTTTACTATTTCTACTTTTCTGCTGGCAAAGACCAATCAATCGGTTCGCGTCCACTCTCCTTTAGCGCTTTATTGGCGCTGCTAAATGGTTTGGAACCAAAAAAGCCACGGTAAGCAGATAACGGGCTAGGGTGTGCTGACTTTATTAATCTATTGGTTGCAAATAATTCAGAGACTTCCTGCGCAGCATTTCCCCATAAGATCGCCACGCAATCTAGTTCTGCCAGAGATTTAACCACCTCGTAAGTAAATTCCCGCCACCCAATGTCGCGATGCGAATCGCTTTCGCCATTTCGGCAGGTCAACGTCCGATTTAAAAGGACCACACCTTGTTGGCACCAGGGTGATAGATCACCTGCTATTGGAGGTTTGATATTCAAATCCGTGGCGAGTTCAACAAAAATATTTTTTAGTGATGCTGGTAGTTTCCCGTCTCTTCGTGCGGTCGAAAATGCCAAACCCATGGCATCGACGCTATTGGGGTATGGATCTTGACCGAGAATTAAAACCTTAGCCAGGTATGGGTCGTATGTAAGGGCCCTAAGTACATTTCCTGGCTCTGGTAAAGAAATCTCGTTCGCTAAATTATGCTCGATACTCTTGAGAAGTTCGATCTTCTCTCCCAATAGATCGCGCCAATTTGGATGAAGCTGATCGCTTAAATTCATTATCTGCTTCGCGCGAAGAAGCGAGAACCTTCTGAACTAACTTCTATATTTATACCAAAAACAGCGCTCATATGTTCTGAGGTTATTACTTCACCAACCGGGCCTGAGATAGCGATGACACCATCTTTGATTATCAGCGCGTGCGTTGTTCCTGCTGGTATTTCTTCAATGTGGTGAGTTACTACGATGCTCGCCGGAGCTAACGGATCGAGTGAAAATTCTGCGAAACGACGGAGCAGGTCTTCGCGACCACCTAGATCAAGTCCCGCAGTTGGTTCATCTAGAAGCAACAATTCTGGATCTGCCATAAGTGCTCGTGCGATCTGCACTCGTTTCTTCTCGCCATCACTGAGGGTGTAGTAACGACGATCGGCAAAATCTCTGACTCCGAATGTAGTTAATAGAGCTACTGCGCGAGACTCATCCCAGAGATCGTAAACTTCGTTCCACCGGCCAATCACCGCATATGCAGCGGTAAGAACGACATCTCGTACAAATTCATCGTCCGGAATATCTTCGGCCAATAACGAAGCACAAATTCCGATTCGCGTTCTAAGTTCTGCGAGGTCAACCTTTCCCATCTGTTTATCGAGTATTGAAACAGTTCCTGAAGTTGGAAAAATTCGAGTCGCTAAGATATTTAAAAGTGTGGATTTACCAGCGCCATTTGGGCCCAGAATCACCCATCGTTCTCCACTTAAGATTCGAAAATCTATAGGTCCCAATATGCGCTTGGCTCCACGTGTGACAGAGACACCTTGCATAGCAAGGACGACCTGGCTTTCAAGAGCGCTCATAGATGAAAAAGATAGCGGTAAAGGGCTTAAATCACTTGCAATTGCGCCATCACCTGATGTGATTCACGATAATCTTCTGCCTTATGGAGACAAATACTGGTGCAAACGAGGAACAATTCACCGGCCTGATTTTGGTCTCCGGAATCGATAGTCCAGGTATTACCGAGGCTCTTTTCCAAACCCTTTCACCATTTGCAGTCACTATCCTTGATATAGAGCAAGTAGTTATTCGAGGTCGCCTTATCTTGACCGTCCTGATCTCCCTTTCACCAGCGCATACAAAAGCTATAGATGAAGATCTGGAAGATTGCGCCTCAAAAATCGGCGTCGATATTGCCACTTCCTTCGAAAGCAGTAATCAACTAGCCATCGCTGCTAAGAAATCGTTATTACACGTCGTAGTACTTTCTCAAAATCTAAAACCTGCTGCAATTAACGCTGTTGCCTCAGTAATTGCAGAAAATCATGGAAATATTGAAAGAATCCACAGAACAGCCAGCTACCCACTAACCGCGATTGAATTCACGGTCTCCGGGGCGGACTTACATTTATTGCGTCCGGCTCTTGCGCTTACTGGTAACGAACAAGGTGTTGATATAGCTGTTTCACCAGGTGGCCTAATGCGCTTTGCTAAGAAGCTCATCGTGATGGATGTTGATTCAACGCTTATTCAACAAGAAGTTATTGAGTTATTGGGCGCAAAGGCCGGCGTTCTTAAAGAAATCGCCGAGATCACCGAATCAGCGATGCGTGGAGATTTAGATTTTGAAGCAAGTTTACGGGCTCGAGTGGCGCTGCTAAAAGGGCTTCCCGAAAGCGCTCTAAAAGACGTTCAATCCGAAATATCGCTAACGCCAGGTGCCAGAACTTTGGTGCGAACGCTTAGCAAACTCGGTCATCACATCGCACTTGTATCGGGTGGTTTCGAGCCGGTAATCGCTCCCCTGGTTGCCGAACTAGGGATTGACCATATGCGCGCCAACAATCTTGAGATTAAAGATGGAAAATTAACCGGAGAACTGATCGGACCAATTATCGATCGTGCCGGTAAGGCACTAGCCTTAAAGGAGTTCGCGACAGCGCACAATATTGATTTAGAGCAAACTATCGCAATCGGTGATGGTGCTAACGATCTAGATATGATCGCTATCGCCGGTATGGGAATTGCATTTAACGCAAAACCGGCGGTTAAGGCTGCTGCCGACAGTTCGGTTTCGGCTCCATATTTGGATTCAGTTCTTTACCTAATGGGTATTTCTCGTGAAGAGGTTGAAGAGCTTTAAATCAGAGTCGACAAGCGTGAATATCTGTGACCAGAATTCCGCGAGCACCAAGGGCCCAAAGTTCATCCATTAAGCGGTTGGTATCTTTACGTAAAACCATGGCGCGCACCGCGACCCAATCTTCTTTTTGTAGCGGTGAAATCGTTGGAGATTCAAGTCCTGGTGTAACTTTACAAGCCATATCTACGCTTGCTTTCGGAACGTCATAGTCCAAAAGGACATACTGTCTCGCCGTTACAACGCCCTGCAATCGACGTAGCAAAATTTCTAAACCAGCTGGCAAATTCGTAGCGCTTCTGGTGATTAATACCGCCTCGCTTACCAAAATTGGATCTCCGAAGATCGCTAGCCCGGCTTGTCTCAAAGTATTTCCGGTACTCACGACATCAGCGATCAAATCTGCAACACCTAAACGAACGCTACTTTCAACTGCGCCATCGAGTCGTACAACCTCGGCTTTAATCGCAGCCTTTCCTAGATAGTCAGCCACTAGACCTGGGTAGGCAGTTGCTACACGCTTTCCATTGATATCTGCCAGAGTTAATTTCGAACCAGCCGGACCTGCAAAACGGAAGGTCGAACCACCGAAATCAAGTGCCAAAACTTCGACTGCGGCAGCTCCTGAATCAATTAGTAAATCACGGCCCGTAATACCAGCTTCTAGTTCTCCTGAACCAACGTAGAGAGCGATATCGCGGGGACGTAGGTAATAGAACTCAACGTTATTCTCATTATCAATCAATACTAGATCTCGTGAGTCAGTACGTTGGCGATACCCAGCTTCTTTCAAAATAGCGATAGAAGCATCTGCGAGAGATCCCTTATTTGGAATAGCAATCTTTAACATTTTTACGCCTCAATCTCAGAGAAACTTGTAAATATCATTTGGTTTTAGACCGCGAGCGAGCATCAGAACTTGAAGGTGATAAATAAGTTGGCTTATCTCCTCTGCCAGAGCATCATCACTCTCGTGTTCGGAAGCGAGCCAAACCTCCCCCGCCTCCTCCAGAATCTTCTTACCGATTGAATGAACTCCTGCATCGACTGCAGCCACGGTGCCAGAACCTGGCTCACGGGTAGCCAATTTCTGCGTAAGTTCTTCAAAAAGTTGATCGAACGATTTCATTGGATAAGTTTACTGGACAGAGCCGGCGCGATGTCGCAGCATTTTCACCATCTCAGCGGGATCGGGTGAATTAAATACCGCCGAACCTGCAACAAATGTATCCGCGCCCGCCTCACGAGCTATTTCTATAGTTTCAAGTGATATTCCACCATCGACTTGAATCCAAATGGGTCTATCTCCGATGATCTGCCGCGTTCTGCGCACCTTCTCCATCATCTCAGTCATAAACTTCTGGCCACCAAAACCTGGTTCGACTGTCATTATTAAAAACATATCGACGAGATCAACAAAATCGACATAGTCATCAATTGGTGTTCCGGGTTTTAACGCCAATCCAGCTTGGGCTCCATGCGACCTTATTGCTTTTAACGTCTGCGATATTTCATCAATGGCCTCGGCGTGAACTGTGACGCTCTTTGCCCCAGCGACTGCGTAATCAATAGCGATTTTATCGGCCTTATTAACCATTAGATGTGCATCAACTCCGATTGGGCAATGCTTGATAATTTCTTCCGCTTCTGCGAAATTCCAAGTTTGGTTTGGAACAAAGACATTATCCATAATGTCTAGATGGATCAGATCTGATACTTCGGCAATCTTGGAAATCTCCGCCGTTAAATTAGATTTATCTGCGTTTAAGACACTTGGTGTTATACGGATATCCGAAGTTGACATGGAAATACCTTACGCACTCTTCTTGCGAAATACTGCCATAAACATGGCATCACTTTGATGGCGATGTGTCCAGAGTGAGAGAGATTTTCCGCGCAGGGCGCCTTCTAGTCCAATTGGTAAATAATCAGCGATATCAATCTGCTCGAGGTCGGTATGCGCTTTAAGGATGTCAGCGACTGCAACCGAAGTCTCTGCAAAGTGCGGAGAGCAAGTTGCGTAAGCAAAAAATCCACCAGCGTTTAATACCGAGATTGCACTGCTGGAAAGCTCTCGTTGAATTTGAGTTAACTCCCGCAAATCTGTGACCTTACGACGCCAACGCACTTCAGGTCGGCGACGCAACGCCCCCAAACCGGTACAAGGTACATCGGCTAAAATTGCATCGAAACTCTCTTCATGGCTAGCGATATCGCGTCCATCTCCCACCCAAACGCGTGCTTTAGCGACTACTTGTCGAACTAATTCAGCGCGAGGCTCGCTAACTTCATTTGCGGTGAACTCGTGACCTGTTTCTTGAGCAATTGCTGAAAGTAGCGCTGCCTTACCACCGGGACCGGCACATAAGTCGAGCCATCTTGGAGAATCCGAAGCAATCTTTGCGAAAATTTGTGCAACCAATTGAGAGCCTTCATCCTGAACTCCAGCACGTCGGCGACGAATTGGCTCAAGCGAATTAGGTATTCCATCAAACTTAATTCCGTAATCAGAGTAATTAGTAGGTGCCCCTCCAAGTTCTATTAACTCTTGCTTAGATGAACGCCCGGGCCACCAGACCAAGGTTGGCGAAGCTGGAATGTTATTGGCGATTAAGGCGGCTTCTACCTCGGTGAAGTCCTTAAGTAAGTCGAAGTAGGCAGAGACGATCCATTCTGGATGAGAGTGAAGTATTGATAGACGATTTACATCATCTTTAACGGCGTGAACTGGTTGCATCCATTCATCAAGTGATTGAGCGCTCATCTTTCGCAACATGGCATTTACGAAAGAGGCCTTCGACTCTCCCAAGACTTTACGAGCCAGCTCTACTGTTGCAGATACCGCGGCATGTGTGGCAACGCGCATCTCAAAGAGTTGATGGGCGCCCATACGGATTACATCCACGATGCCACTATCGACTTCAGACCAGGGACGGTCCGAGATTTGAGCCGCGATGTAATCGTGACGACCTTGCATGCGCAAGGTTCCGTAGAGCAATTCCGTGGCAAAACCTTTATCTCGTTGATCGAATTTCGAATCAGTTAGAGCGCTGGGAAGAAGTAAGTTCGAATATCCCCCACGTTGATTTACTTCTTGTAAAATATCAAATACTAATAAACGTACCGCATCAGGCTTCGGCGATTTAAAGTTACTTTTCATTTAAAACTTTCACCAGGCTTGGGTTGCGCGCCATTTAGCCAAGCGGAAGCGGCCATGGTCGACTTTCCCGCCGCCTTTACATCAATCACTTTAAGTGAACCTTGACCACAGGAAACTATTAACGTTTTCTCGACAACGGCAATCTCACCTGGCTTACCTGCTGTGTCCGGTCCGATAGATACGCGCTCGATTCGAATAACGGATTCACGAAAAGTGGTCCAAGAACCAGGGCTAGGAAAGAAAGCTCTTATCTTTCGATAAATGACTTCTGCCGGCAAAGACCAATCAATTCGTCCTTCATCTTTACTTAATTTCTCAGCTCGTGTGGATCCAGTGGTTTCCTGCATCTTCGGAGTATTACCTTGAACGATTGCAGAAATTGTCTCAAGAACAACAGGCGCCCCAAGCACGGCTAGATCTTTCAAAAGACTAGCGCTCGTGGCATCGGAACCAATTTCTACACTTAACTGTTTGAAGATTGGCCCGGTGTCCATTCCTTTATCTAACTTAAAGACCGTTACGCCAGTTGTCTCATCACCAGACTCGATAGCGCGTTGAACTGGCGCAGCACCACGCCATCTTGGAAGGAGGGAGAAATGTAAATTAATGAATCCGAACTTAGGTAAATCCAGGATCTCTTGTCGAATAATCATGCCGTAACCGATCGTAATTATCAGATCAAAGCGTCCTGCAATCTGCGCCAGCTCATCCTGAGATTCTGGTTTATACAAAGCGATTTTATTTTGAACCGCCCAAGTGGCTACCGCAGACTCTTTCAGTGAAAGGCCGCGTCCCGCAGGTCGATCAGGTTGAGTGATGACAGCCGATAGTTGGTGTCCGCTTTTTAGAAGAAGTTCTAGGGTTGGGATCGCTACTTCCGGCGTTGCCGCCACTGCTATCTGCACTAAATACTCTTACCGAACATATTGTGTGGTGAAACTTTGATAACCGGATCGTTGGAGGTTGCAAACCATTCAGATTCGCGAATCTCTTTCATCGCAAGTTTGCGATTCTCTTGCGAGAGACGATCAATAAATACAATCCCATCGAGGTGATCGGTTTCATGTTGAAGACAACGCGCTAATAACTCGGTTCCTTCTACAGTTACGGGTTCACCATGCATATTAAATCCCTTGGCCACTGCACGAAATGCGCGTGGAGTTTCATAACTTAAGGCGGGGAAAGACAAGCATCCTTCTTCGCCGTCCTGCATCTCTTCACTTAAATCAAGGCTGGGGTTGATCAAATGTCCAAGCGCGTCATCTATATCCCAAACAAATACCCGAAGCGGAACACCTATCTGCGGCGCAGCCAGCCCTGCTCCAGGAGCCTCCAGCATGGTGTCTGTTAAATCCTTAACAAGTGTTCGCAACTCTTTATCAAAGTCGATCACAGGCGATGCCGGCGTTGTTAGTACAGGGTCGCCAAAGAGCCGGATCGGTTGAATGGACATGTGTTAAGTCTATCTTAGGAGACGTAAGAACTACGAAAGTGAGTACGGATCTATTCGTACTTGTAATGGATCCTTCTTGGTAACTGCCCGATGCTTTATATATTCCCGCAGAAAATCGGTTAAACGATCGAAATCACTTAACGCCGTGGTCAAAATTATCCTTGCGCTTTCATTGTTACGAATCGATGGGCCAAGAATTTTCGTGGATTCGGGGATTCGCTGATCAAGTAAGGCTTTCTTAAACCCATCAGCGATAGAGCTCGCCTCTTTGAGGAAGACATCAAGAGTTACGGCTCTACTAAATGGTGGAAGTTGCAGTTCACTAAGTTCAGCCAATTCGCGCTTATACATATGTGCCGGGTTCCAAGTAGATAGCGCAGCGAGTATCGGATTACTGGGATCCATGGCAACCAAGACATCTCCCCCATCTTTTACCTTACTGGAAGCTTCAAAGAACGCTTCGCGAGATCGCTCCTGTCCTCGTAAATCTGAGTAAGAAAAGAATGATCCGCCTTCGAGTAATACGACGGCGCTGTAACCATTTGTATAACGTGGGGCCATTCCGGGCGTTGCTATGACCAACGACCGGCGGTCAGATATCTCTCGTACTGTTGTGTCTGCATCTGAATTTACAACTACATATCCAGGAAAAGCGCGCCCAATTTCTTCCCCGTGGCGTATTGCGCCTCGGCCTAGAAGAACCAATTTATCTTCACGGCACCAATTACAAACCCAAGGGGTATACATCTTTGCGCAATGTACACATTCGGGCGGGGCGCCCTGACTTCTGCGGGAGAGTTTTCCTCCGCAAGCACAGGTGGCCAAGTTCTTACATTTCTTACACATTAACGCACTTGCATAACCTTTTTTCGG
>CAFBNQ010000015.1_pt1 | contig 13088 bp, 14 predicted proteins | sample 7269301 | NCBI WGS metagenome assembly CAFBNQ01 (sample SAMEA6814099, study PRJEB35770) | freshwater metagenome | biome: Freshwater; feature: Freshwater reservoir; material: water | place: Czech Republic | collected 2017-07-26 | depth 30m m
AATAAAGTCGGCACATACCCTGGCCGATGCAACATTCTCTGCGGACGTAATCACGCACAAATGATCTTCACCGTGAAGGTAGTTACCGCAGCTGAATACAAGGCTTATCTAGAAACTCTGAAGGCGAGCGCAGCATGACAACATATGCAGAAAGTCCAACGGTTACACCTACGGTGGCTGCTCCATCTAGTAAAGGTAAGAACTTTGTAAAGTGGATTACCTCAACCGACCATAAGACGATCGGTTATCTCTATTTAATGACCACCTTTATGTGGTTCCTTATCGGTGGTTTATTAGCGCTATTCCTGCGCGCAGAGCTTACTCGTCCCGGAATGCAGTTCTTAAGCAACGAGCAGTACAACCAAATCTTTACAATGCACGGAACGATTATGTTGCTTATGTTCGCAACGCCACTTTTCGTTGGATTCGCAAACGTGATCATGCCGCTACAGATCGGCGCAGCTGACGTAGCCTTCCCTCGTTTAAATATGCTTTCGTTCTGGCTCTTTACATTCGGTAGCGTTACAGCCGTAGCTGGATTCTTAACTCCAGGTGGAGCAGCATCATTTGGATGGACCGCTTACGCTCCTCTTGCAAACTCAACTTATTCACCAGGAATCGGCGGCGACCTTTGGGTAATCGGCCTCGCCGTTTCGGGTCTCGGAACAATTCTGGGCGGTGTTAACTTCATTACAACAATTTTCACAATGCGCGCACCGGGAATGACGATGTTCCGTATGTCGATCTTCTCTTGGAACGTACTTCTTACATCTATCTTGGTACTTCTTGCATTCCCTCCACTAGCGGCAGCGCTACTTGGTCTTGAATCTGATCGCTTATTCGGAACCCACCTCTTCGATCCAGCCAACGGTGGCGCGATGTTGTGGCAACACTTGTTCTGGTTCTTTGGACACCCTGAGGTTTATATTCTCGCTCTTCCATTCTTCGGAATCGCAACAGAGATTTTGCCGGTCTTTAGCCGCAAGCCAATCTTTGGTTACAAAGGTTTGATCGCAGCCACAATTGCAATCTCAGCTCTCTCTGTAGCTGTTTGGGCGCACCATATGTTTGCTAGCGGACAAGTTCTATTGCCGTTCTTCTCATTTATGACATTCCTTATTGGTGTGCCAACCGGCGTTAAGTTCTTCAACTGGATCGGCACCATGTGGCGTGGCCACGTAACTTTTGAGACGCCAATGCTTTGGGTTATGGGCTTCCTCGTAACATTCCTCTTTGGAGGCCTTACTGGAATTATCTTGGCTTCACCTCCAATGGACTTTGCGGTCTCAGCTTCCTACTTCGTAGTTGCTCACTTCCACTACGTTCTATTCGGAACAGTTGTCTTTGCGATGTTCGCCGGTTTCTATTTCTGGTGGCCAAAGATGACTGGTCGTATGCTCAACGAACGACTTGGCAAGATCCACTTCTGGACTCTCTTCTTCGGCTTCCACACAACATTCTTAATTCAGCACTGGCTCGGAATTAAGGGATTTCCACGTCGCTACGCGGATTACTTGGCGACCGATGGCTTTACCGGAATGAATATGATTTCAACGATCGGCGCAGCTTTGCTTGCCCTTTCAATGATCCCATTCTTTATAAATGTCTGGATCACTCGCAAGTCTCCGCTGGTTAATTGCGATGATCCTTGGGGTTACGGTTCATCACTCGAATGGGCGACATCATGTCCACCACCTCGCCACAACTTCTTGACGATGCCACGCATCCGTTCAGAACGTCCGGCATTTGATCTTCATCATCCTCACATCAAAACAGAAGGACACTAATTACCGATGAAAACTAATTGGCAACTCTTCGGAGGCCTTAGCGTCTTCTACGTATTGATGGCAATCGTTTACTTCTATGTCGGCGGCGAAGCCGTGGGAATTACCGGCATGATTTTGGCAGCTTGTCTTGCGGGCATGGTCGGTTTCTATGTCTGGTTTACCCAGAAGCGCATCGGACAGATCTTGCCGGAGGACCGCCCTACTGCAGAGATTGCAGATGGCGCTGGCGAACTTGGTTTTTATAGCCCGCATTCATGGTGGCCGCTACCGGTTGCAATGAGCGCCATGGCGATGGGTATTTCTCTAGTAATCGGTTGGTGGCTAACTCTTATCTCACTCGGTGCTCTCGTAATCAGCATCATCGGTTTTGTTACCGAATACGAAAAGCCACTTCCAGAAAACGCATCTCACTAACGAGATTTACTTACTTTCTGCCTTAAGTTAAGGGCATGGAATCAGTCCGCGCTGAAATATTGCAGTCACATTCGCCTTGCATCGCTGCTGCTCGAATCGATATCAGCGCACCAGCGACGCAGATTTTTGATCTGCTCGCCGACCCTAGATGTCACGCTCTATTTGATGGTTCAGGGACTATCCAGGGAAGTATTTCAGGGCCAGTAAGACTGCATCTTGGCGCGAAGTTCGGCATGGCAATGAAGATAAAGGTTCCGTATCGCATAACCAATACTGTTGTTGCATTTGAAGAAGGCCGCACGATCACTTGGTGCCATTTAATGAAATGGACCTGGAGCTATGAGTTAGCAGATCTAGGAAATGGACAGACACGGGTAACGGAAACCTTTGATGCCTCAAATATTCCGTGGTTCGCCGAAAAGTGGTTGAACATTACAGGTGCGATGAAATACAACCCAAAATCAATCGCGAAGACCTTGGTTCGACTAAAGGCTATCTGCGAAAGTAATTAGTGGTGTTCGATCTGCTTTAGATCTTCAGCAGTTACTTTAGGAACCGCTACGGCATGTGCCTTACTCATACGAGCACGCAACTTGTTCTTGAGCGCCTTTGGACGTCGGACTCCACTTGAATCGTGCTCTTCGAGAGCAAGAGCTGGATTCTGTTCGTGTTGAGTTAACAACCACGCCTTTTCAGCAGAGATTGGTTCATGAACTTCTACGAATTCTCCATGAGGCATCATTACCAAACGACCGGTTTCGCGGCCGTGCAGTACGAGTTCGCGATCTGCGCGTTGCAGTGACAAGCACAGACGCTTGGTGATCACGAAGGCAATCGGAGGTAGAACAAAGATTGCAATGCGTGAGAACCACATGATCTGGTTGATGGTTAAGTGGAAAGTTGTTGCAATGATGTCGTTACCGCCGTTGATTAGCGCAACCAACATGAAGGTAAGTGACATGACACCGAGCGCTGTGCGGTTTGGTGCATTGCGCGGACGATCAAGGAGATGATGCTCACGCTTATCTCCAGTGATCCAACTTTCAATAAATGGATAGAGCGCCATTCCTGTGAAAAGGATTCCGGGAACGATCAAACCAGGAATCAAAATGTTCCAAGAAATTGTGTGCCCAAAAGCATGAGTTTCAAGTGGGGGAGACATGCGTACTAGCCCATCTAGCCAACCCATGTACCAGTCGGGTTGTGAACCGGCTGATATCTGACCTGGCGTGTATGGACCGTATAACCAAATTGGGTTAATTGAAGCAACAGCACCAAGGAATGCAGTTACACCGAAAACGATGAAGAAGAATCCGCCCGCCTTTGCCATGTAGACCGGTAGCAATGGGTAACCAACAACATTCTTTTCGGTGCGACCTGGACCTGGATATTGAGTGTGCTTCTGGTACCAAACCAACATTAAGTGAACTGTTATCAGTGCTAAGAATGCGCCCGGCAAGAGCAAGACGTGAACGGTATAAATGCGGGGAATAAATGCTTCACCAGGGAAGGCTCCGCCAAAGGCGAAGAATGCAAGGTAAGAACCCACAACTGGAAGCGCTTGAATAATTGCTTCGGCAATGCGGATACCAGTTCCTGAGAGCAAGTCATCTGGAAGTGAATAACCCAAGAAACCTTCAACGATTCCAAGTGTTAGAAGACCAACGCCGATGATCCAGTTGAACTCGCGAGGCTTGCGGAATGCGCCAGTGAAGTAAACGCGCATCAAGTGAACAACGATCGCAGCCATAAAAATCAGAGCAGCCCAGTGGTGAATCTGGCGCATCAAAAGACCACCGCGAACTTCGAAGGAGATATGAAGAGTCGATGCGTATGCAGCCGACATCTTTAAGCCTTCCAGCGGTTCGTAATTGCCTTCGTAGATAACTTCGCGTTGTGAAGGATCGAACCAGAAAGTTAGAAATGTTCCTGAAAGAAGCAAGATAATGAATGAGTAAAGAGCAATCTCACCAAGAAGGAAAGACCAGTGATCTGGAAAGACCTTGGTTAAGTTCTTCTTCATCCATTTGGCAGCGCCAGTTCTTTCGTCAACGTAATTTGCTACGTTGCCTGCGATTCTTTCACGTGCTGTCATGATGAGCGCTCCCAGAAACTAGGTCCAACAGGTTCGTTAAATGGATTTTGTGCGACTAAGTATCCCTCGGAATCCACGGTTATCGCGAGTTGAGGCAATGGTCGCGCAGCTGGTCCGAAGATCACTTTGGCGGCGCGAGTCACATCGAATGTTGATTGGTGACATGGACAGAGCAAATGCTTGGTCTGTTGTTCGTAGAGAGCAACCGCGCAACCCATATGTGAACAAATCTTTGAGAAGGCGATGATGCCTTCGTGAGTCCAAGAAAGGCGCTCTGCATCTAAGTTAAATTCTTCAGGACGTAAACGGATGAGAAGAACGGCATCTTTTCCGATATCAGCCAGGGTGCGATGTCCACCTGCGGCAAGTTCCGGAAGAGTTTGGGCGACTGCTCCAACTTCAAGATCTTCTGCGCGAATTGGTCGATCACCTGGATCAGTAACCAGACGAGTACCGGCCTTCCAAGATGTTTTAGAAAGTTCATCGCCAGGAAGCGGACCTAGATCACGTAGCAAGATAATTGGAGAAAGTCCGGCTAGGCCAAGTGCGAGTCCGAGAGTGCGCTTAATTAGCGAACGACGGCCAAGACCGGCAGCGGCTGCGCCATCTTTTGCGGCCTTAACAAAATCTGCACGGTCTTCATCTGGCGAACGAAATTCGTGGCGCTGAATAACTACTTCTTCATCTGGCATAAGCGTCTTAGCCCAATGGATTGCGCCCATTCCTATGAAGAAAAGTGAGAACGCCATTCCAAGCCCCAAGAAGAGTTGGTGAGCATTTGTATTTCCAAGTACTGGGAAGAAAATGAAAATATCTTGTGGAATAAAGATATATGAACCAATTAGAAGCACAGTTCCTAGCGCAGAAAGCAAGAAGAGAATCGCGACTTGTCGTTCGGCTCTCCGAGCAGCCTTAGGATCGGTATCAGTGCGGCGATGAACATGGGCTGGAAGACCTGGATCTTTTATCGTCTCTATTTCGTTGGACATGATTTAAGTTATCTCGCCTTCATCGCTAGCCAGACTGCAACACCAACAAGCAGTCCGAGTCCAAGTGTCCACACCAATAAACCTTCAGTAACTGGTCCGACGCGTCCCAGAGCAGCTCCACCTAACTGTGGTTCCGATTCTGCAGCTTTGATCCACTTAATGATTGAAAGTTTTTCTTCAGGAGTAATTGTTTTATCGGAGAAGACCGGCATTGATTGTGGACCAGTGATCATCGCTTCGTAAATATGACGTGGCTCAACTCCCATAAGTGTTGGGGCATATTTTCCTTGGGTGAGTGCGCCACCTTGTGCAGCAAAGTTATGGCACATTGCGCAGTTGGTACGGAAAAGTTCGCCGCCTTCTGCAGCAGAACCATCACGCTCGTAATTCAATTGTGATTCGCCTGGAACTTCTGGACCAGGTGCAAGGGAAGCTACATAGGCAGCGAGTGCTTCAACCTGCTTCTCGTTGTAGACCGGCTTCTTGCGCATTGCCTGAACGCTCATATCAGCCATAGGCATACGTCCGGTAGCAACCTGGAAATCTACAGAAGCTGCGCCAACGCCAATAAGAGAAGGAGCTACTGCGCCGCCTTCAGCATTTAAACCGTGGCAAGAAGAGCATCCCTTAAGAAATAGTTGCTTGCCTTCATCTATGAGCGCACTTTTTTCTGCAGCAGATAGTGGCGTACTTGTCGCCGCACCAGCTACAGAGAAAGTAGTGCCGATTGAAAGAAGCGCTAAAACTAGAAGAAGTGGTGCTACCGCACGGTGTCTGCGAAAACGTGAGAGACGTTTCAAGTTATTTTCCATTTCTTCCTAGTGATTACTTAATGAGATAAATCGCAGCAAAGAGTGCGATCCATACGACATCGACGAAGTGCCAGTAATAAGAAACCACAATTGCCGTCGTGGCTTGGTTGTGAGTAAAGCGGCGAGCCTTGGCAACGCGCACCATCACGATTAAGAATGCAATCAATCCGCCAGTAACGTGCAAACCGTGGAATCCCGTTGCAATGTAGAAAACGGATGTGTAAGCGTTTGTAGAAAGTGCGAGACCTTCTTGAGTAAGGCTGGCGTATTCAAAGATCTGGCCGGCGATAAAGAAAGCACCCATCAGGAACGTGAGCGCGAACCATTCGCGCATTCCCCAGGATTTAACGTTGAAGATTGAACCAGTGCGCTTTGCCTGAAAACGTTCGGCGGCGAAAACACCAAACTGACAGGTGACCGATGAGAGAACAAGCACGGTGGTGTTAAGAGCAGCAAATGGAATGTTTAGAACTTCTGTTGACTCAAGCCAAATTGCAGGTCCCTGCACTGCGCGAGTGGTGAAGTACATTGCAAAGAGCGCGGCGAAGAACATCAGTTCGCTGGAGAGCCAGACGATGGTTCCGACCGCCACCATATTGGGGCGATTTAACTTGTGATGGGCCGCGAGAGTTGAGCTGGTCATGGGGGCAAGTATCCCTGAAAGTACGCTCACCTACCTATTTTTAGGCTCGGTTCCAGCCCTCATTTTGGTGATCTATGAGGTGAAACGGGTCACCCATTTCACCACCTGATTTCGGGTCATGAATCGCTGGGGCTTTGATTAGAATGGGAGCCATGAGTTCATCTCGCAAGCCAACAATCATCGTTTACTCTGATGATTCTGCAGTGCGCCAAGCGATTGTTTCTGCGCTCGGCAAGAAAGTCGCGGGCGACCTTCCAGAACACCAAATCGAAGAATTCGCCACTGGTCCTGCTCTAAGAGCTTTCGTAGATCGAAAGAGCGCATCCGGTGGCGCCCCGGCAGATTTATTCATCCTTGATGGAGAAGCAGTACCTGAAGGCGGTATGGGAATTGCTCGTCAATTAAAGGATGAAGTCTTTAACTGTCCACCAGTACTTCTGATCACTGGTCGCCGTGAAGATGCTTGGCTTGCGGCATGGTCACGCGCCGAGGCAAGTGTCATCCATCCAATTGATCCATTCACATTGGCAAATACAGTTGCTGGGTTGATGCGCGCCCACACAGTTGCGACCGCTTAACTCTTTCGCGAAAGAATATTTTCAATGAGCTCACTTGACTGGGCTGGCCTTATCGCCAAATTAGAGAGTGGCTTGGATCTTGAACCTCAAGAAGCCCAGGCGATTATGCACGAAGTTTTGGAAGATCGTGCCGAGAAAGAAGTCTTAAAAACTTTTTTGATTGCACTTAAAAATAAGGGCGAGACACCTGAAGAAGTAGGTGCGCTGGTTACACAAATGTATGAATTTTGTGCACCTATCTCAATAACCGAAAGGGCTGTCGACACCGTTGGCACTGGAGGAGATGGCGCGCACACGATCAATATTTCAACCACCGCGGCGATCATCGCGGCAGCAGCAGGTGCGCGAGTTGTTAAACACGGTAACCGCGCTGCTTCTTCGAAATCTGGTGCAGGCGATCTTCTAGAAGCCCTTGGGGTTGCAATAAACCTTGATGGAGAAAAAGTTGCCAAGACGGTTTCGCAACTCGGAATCGGTTTCTGTTTTGCGCCGGTATTTCATCCAGCGATGCGCTTTGCAGCCCCTGCTCGAAAAGAGTTAGGCACCGCAACTGTCTTTAATATTTTGGGCCCGTTAGCAAATCCAGCAAAGCCAAAAGCCGCGGCGATCGGCGTTGCCAACGATCGAATGCATTTGGTCATGGCGCAGGTTTTGGCCGAACGCGGCGTTGAAGGTTTTGTATTCCGTGGTGATGACGGCTTAGATGAAATCACGCTTGCAACCACGACTTCAGTTTTAACAATCGGCGACGGTGAAATTGCAAGCGACCGAGTTGACGCCAAAGATTTCAATTTGGCCAACGCTCCAATCTCAGCGCTAGTAGGCGGAGATGCTCAAGAGAATGCGCGAATTACCAAGGCTATATTTGAAGGGGAGCGAGGTGCTCCGCGCGATGCAGTATTACTAAATGCTGCCGCAGCAATTGCTGCCTTTGATGGTGAATCGGAATTGTCGGTACATGAGAGATTTGCTAAGTCGCTAGTTAAAGCTTCAGCTGCAGTTGATTCGGGTAAAGCCAGCACACTTTTAGAGAATTGGATTGCCTTAAGTAATAAATTGATTGCTAACTAATCGAGCGGTTTTTTCTCTCGCTTTCTTTTAAAGGAAGTTAGCTCACCCAAAGTTGAAACCCCGAAGGTGCCGAGTCGTTCAAAAATTCCGTGTAAAACATCAACGGTGGCACGTGCATCATCGAGCGCGCGGTGGTTGGGTTCGATCGAAGCCCCAAAGAATTCGGCCAGGGTAGAGAGTTTGCAATCACGAACTTCATCTCGGCCAAGGGCTGAACGGGCGATTCGAACTGTGTCAACGACTATGTAATCAGGCCATTCGCAATCAGTCGATATCGCAGCTGCCTTCAAGAAACCGATATCAAATGGCGCATTATGTGCAACGAGCACCGTCTCGTGATGCGATCCCAAGAATTCAAAGAAGGTAGGCAGGATCTGATCTATCTCAGGTGCGTCATAAAGCATCGCATCCGTAATTCCGGTCAGTGAGGTGATGAACTCTGGAAGCGGATGTCCGGGGTTTACGAAACTCTGAAATTGCCCAATGATCTCGCCGCTTCGTACTTTAAGGGCGCCTATTTCGGTTATGCCAGCCCCGGTTGAAGGAGCCGATCCGGATGTCTCTAGATCGAGAACAACAAATGTTGTTTCCGCAAGAGAACGTATTAGCGCCGACATAAATGCAAGGCTAATCCATAGCCCTGACAGCGGCTTCTCGCTACGCTAAAGAAATGGGAGTTATTGGTGCGCCTGCAGGTTTGTTAGATAACTGGTCCGCGACAGGCAGTGGTAGCAATAAGAGCATTGGGATCTTGTTGGTTCATGGTTTTACTGGATCGCCAGCTTCAATGCGACCTTGGGCGGAATATCTAAATCAAAAGGGTTACACAGTACGAGTTCCACTTTTACCTGGTCACGGAACTAAGCCTGAAGATTTAAATGAAGTCACGTGGGAGCAGTGGCCTGCCAAAGTTGAGCAGGAGATAGCAGAACTTTCTAAAACCTGTACAAAAATATTTCTTTGCGGACTTTCTATGGGCGGTGGAACCACGTTAAATGTTGCCACCCGTCACTCAAAAATATTAAGCGGAATAATTTTGGTGAACCCGATGATTCACGTGGCCTTTATCGGACCTGAAGTTGCCTATTTTCTCTCTCGTTTTCAAAAATTACGTAAATCAGTTGGGGATGACATCAAGCGTCCGGGTGTCACTGAGTGGGGCTATGACGCTCTACCTACCCGTGGCGTCCATCAACTTCTGAAGATGCTCAAGTACACCCGATCACGTCTGCACGATGTGACCGCTCCAATGCAGCTATTCCACAGCGTCGACGATCACACACTCCCCGTTTCAAATACGGAAATAATTATGAATGGGGTTGGCTCCCGAGTTAAGCAACGTATCGAATTAACTAATAGTTATCACGTGGCAACGCTGGATTATGATGCTGAAATCATTTTTGAGAACTCCAAACTATTTATTGAAGCCCATTCAGGAGAGTAGATCGTTTTGAGCCATAGAACTGCTTACGAGGCTGCATTGGAAAAAGTAGTCACAATAGATAAATCTGGATACCAATTAAATTCGGTCTTGGCGTTATCCGAAGATTTAACGTTTAACGAGAACACTGGCCCACTTGCTGGTGTCCCGATCTTGATTAAAGACAATATAGAAGCGATTGGACTACCCGCTACAGCAGGCTCTTTGGCGCTTGCCGATACACCGGTGGTTCGTGATTCAACGATTGCAAGCCGCTTACGCGCTGCAGGTGCAACCATTATCGGATCTACCAATCTTTCAGAATGGGCAAATATTCGTTCAGGAAAATCTACGAGCGGTTGGTCGGCAGTTGGTGGATTAACCGCAAATCCCTGGAAGCATGCTCATAGCGCCGGAGGTTCTTCTTCCGGTTCAGGATCTGCAGTAGCAGCAGATATTGTTTCGATGGCAGTTGGAAGTGAAACCGATGGATCGATTGTTTGTCCCGCATCACTAAATGGTTGTGTAGGAATCAAGCCAACAGTTGGCTCTATTCCTCGTGATGCCATGATTCCAATTAGTGCTAGCCAAGATACTCCCGGCCCAATGGCGCAAAGCGTTTCCCAAGCGGCTTTGCTTCTGGATGTCTTAACTGGAAAGAGTCAATATCAAGCGTCGGTAAGTGCAGATTCTGCGATAAGAATTGGCGTTGTCAAAGAATGGGTGACCAAAGACCCTGGAACAAACCAACTATTTCAAGAGTTACTGAGCAAGTTGGGGAAGACAGTTAAGTTAACTGAAATATCTCTTCCTGAGCCAAGTGATACCGAAGGTGAAGCTGAATTCAAGGTTTTGATGCACGAGTTAAATGAAGATTTAGAGAGTTACTTAACTGGAAGAGTTGGCGCAAAGGTGAAGAACCTGCAGGATGTTGTCGATTTCAATACCACAAATCAAGATACCGAGTTAAAGTATTTCGGCCAGGAGTACTTTGATCTGGCGTTAAAGCTTGGCGGTCGTAACGAGAGTTACAAGAATTTGCGCAGCGAAAATTTAGATTGGGCGATAAATAAAGTTCTGACGCCGGGGTTTGAAGAGTTCGATATTTTGATCGGTGAAACTTACGCTCCGGCATGGAAGAGCAATCTGGGCGGTGGCGATGATTACGGTTCTGCTTCTTGGATATCGATGGCCCCGGCTATCGCAGGTACTCCTATTGGTGCACTGCCGATGGGCTTAGTCGATGGGTTGCCAGTTGCTGTTGGGTTGGTTAGCCGAGCGAATCAGGAAGAGCGTCTAATTCAAGCAATGGCTTTGATCGAGAAAACTCTCGACTTAGGCGTGCTTAAACCAACTTTCTTAAAGTAAATTAAAAAGCTCCGGTGTATCCGTTAATCGCAGGCTGACCGCCAAGGTGAGCGTAGAGAATTCGTGAACCTTCTTTAAAGAAACCTTCACGAACTAGATCGATCATCGCAGCCATTGATTTACCTTCATAAACCGGATCCGTGATCATGCCCTCGAGGCTTCCTGCCAAACGAATCGCTTCGATTGTGCGAGGACCAGCAACTCCGTAAATTCCATCATGCCAACGATCTAACAGAACGATTTCGGTATCTTTAAGTTCGCGTCCCAAATCAATGGCGGCTGCAGTTCGTGAGGCGATGCGCTTGATCTGATCCCAAGTTTTTTCCACCGTTGCTGAAGCATCGATTCCGATAATGCTTTCTGCGCGATTTGAGTGAGCAAAGCCCGCGATCATTCCGCCTTGTGTTGAACCTGTTACTGAGCAAACAATTACGTTATCGAATTTCAATCCAAGATCTTTCTCTTGATCTTCAACTTCGAAAGCCCAGCCCGCAAAACCGTGTCCACCTAGTGGGTGATCTGATGCTCCAGCAGGAATCGCGTAAGGCTTTCCGCCGCGTGCGATCACATCAGCGATCGCTTCTTCCCAAGATTTTCTAAATCCAATGTCAAAACCGGCGGGATCCAAACGAACCTCCGCGCCCATTATGCGACTAAGCAAAATATTTCCGGTCTTCTCGTAATTAGCTTCTTCCCAGTCGACCCAATGCTCTTGCACAAGCACACATTTCAACCCAAGGTGAGCCGCGACGGCCGCGACCTGACGAGTGTGATTTGACTGAACGCCACCAATAGACACCAATGTGTCACAACCAGTAGCTAGCGCTTCCGCCGCTAGATATTCGAGCTTGCGAGTTTTATTTCCGCCATAAGCCAGCCCTGAATTTACATCTTCGCGTTTTGCCCAGATCTCAACTTTGCCACCAAGATGTTCGGTTAACCGATCAAGGCGTTGCAGGGGAGAGGCCCCAAAGGTGAGTTTTTCTTTGGCAAATGATTCAAGTTTGGCTCTAGTCATGTGCCGATCTTCTCACAATTATTCGGCGAGACGGGCTTTAACCATTTGGTTCAGAAGTTTGGCATCAACATCCCAATCACTGGGAATCTGAATCGTTTTCTTATTTACTTTGTAACCCTCTAGTTTCGGTAGAAATTCTTCGAGCACATCCGTGCTCCAGGGAGCCATCAGCAAATATCCCTTGGTCGCAGAAACTCCAAAGACATATTTTGTGCCTTCACGGAGCATCGGTTGGTTCCAAGCGATCACGAGTTCAAGCTTTGGATATTTGCCTTGAATCGCTTTGAAAATAGCTCTAACCGTTTTTGCTTGTTCCGCCGAGATGGACTTGTAATAATCGGCAAGAGTCTTAAATCGAACTGCTGAAGTACTCCCGCGAGAGTACATAACAAGGGCATTGGCATGGGCTTGCGAGAATCCAAAGTTTTCGCGCAAGTGGGCAACTTGTTCTGGGTACTTCTTTCCATCCAACTTTTTCATAACTGCAAACCAGTACTTCATGGGTTCGCCGTAACGCTTTTCTATTGCTGGGAAGTGCGCTTCGCGCGACGGATCCTTTGCCATTTTTTCCTTACTTCTTTCGCTTATCTCTTACATTCAGATAAACGGCATAACCCATGTAGAGAAATACTGAAGGGGGATAGAGAAAAATGGGAATTATCAAAAGGATGACAGCAACAATCTTCATATTGGATGAGAGGCGATCCCATTCGCCTAGAAATCCTTTGCGAGGTTCTTTGTTCATACGTGGACGATACTGGGATCGAACCAGTGACCCCCACAATGTCAATGTGGTGCTCTACCGCTGAGCCAATCGTCCGGGTCTAAATCTTCGGTATTTATTAAGTTGTTGAGAAAGTATAGCCGAGGCTATTTAACGGCCGAAATCGTCT
>CAFBNQ010000016.1_pt1 | contig 12667 bp, 12 predicted proteins | sample 7269301 | NCBI WGS metagenome assembly CAFBNQ01 (sample SAMEA6814099, study PRJEB35770) | freshwater metagenome | biome: Freshwater; feature: Freshwater reservoir; material: water | place: Czech Republic | collected 2017-07-26 | depth 30m m
AATTAATGAGCCGATTTTTTTCTTTGATAAATCAGCAGTTGAGATTTCGGGGTGGATTTTGGCGCGCCAGAGGGTTTCATCGGCGTAGATATTTCCGACGCCACTCATAATTTCTTGATTTAGTAGCGCAGTCTTTACGCGGATATTTCGCTTTGCGAATTTATTAATGGTTTCTTCGCGATCAAACTTTGGATCAAATGGATCGCGGGCAATATGTTGGGCCGAAGATGGAACGCCGTCTTCGGTTTCTTCTACAGATACCCAACCAAAGGTGCGCTGAGCGTTAAAGACAAGTTCGCGTTTACGGAGTTGTTTAGTTAGATCAAACTTGGCACGACCGTGTTTTGCTTTGGGGTGGCCTTCTTGATGGATTAGAAATTGCCCGCTCATGCCAAGGTGAGCGACAAGAACTGGGGGGCGATCTAAAACAAACCAGAGAAACTTTCCGCGGCGGCTTAAGTCAATTATCTTTGCACCTTGAATTGATTTCAGCGGTGCGATTGATTCGGGCTTAAGTGCACGCGGATGAAGATCGTGCGCGGCAGATATTTTGTAACCTTTTACAAGGCTGGCAAGTCCGCGGCGTACGGTTTCAACTTCTGGAAGTTCTGGCACGACTTAACCTTTATGGATCACGCTAAGTGCTGCAAGTGCGCTGTCGTATCCCTTGTCTTCTTTACTACCTGGCAAGCCAGCACGAGAGGTTGCTTGCTCGAGGTTGTCGCACATCAATACACCAAAGCCAATTGGCTTTGAGCGGCTAAGGGAGACATCCATAACTCCTTGGGTTACGCCTTGGCAGACATAATCAAAGTGTGGAGTTTCACCGCGAAGTACCAGTCCAACAATCACAGCGACATCAAAACCTTCATCGAAAGCTAACTGTGCTGCAAGGGGCAGTTCGAATGAGCCAGCAACAGTGCGCGTTACAGGGTTTGCGATACCTGCGGCTTTAAAGCCACGTACTGCTCCAGCGACGAGAGCGTCACATATTTCTGGGTGCCATGCGGCAGTGATGACGATTGCCTTGAGGTGCGGAAGTTGGGGAATCTTTATTTCAGGTGCATGGCCGGCCATTAGAGCGCTCCTAACGCGTGATTTAACTTGTCTCGCTTGGTTTCTAAATACTTCTTGTTATGTTCATTGGCAGTTACCTGTAACTGTTGAACGGTTGCCTTGATTCCTTGGCTTGTTAGCGCTGCGCTTTTTTCAGGGTTATTTGTAAGAAGAGTCAGCTCTTTGATTGATAAACGGTTAAGTATTGATACAGCATCCTCATAGGTACGGTCATCTACCGGCTGGCCAATTGAAATATTAGCCTCGACGGTATCTTGACCAGCATCTTGCAAAACATATGCACGAATCTTTTCAGCTAAACCGATCCCACGGCCTTCGTGATCGCGAAGATAAATAATGTAACCATTGCCATTGGCTTCGATTAAGCGAATCGCTTCCTGCAGTTGTGGGCCACAGTCACAGCGCATTGAGCCAAATACATCGCCTGTTAAACACTCTGAATGAATGCGAACTAATGGCTTCGCTGATTTATTTGTATCAAATTTAAGAATTGCATGTTCGGCACCCGTTGGCGAAATATAAGTAGTTATCTGCCATTCGGCATCCCCCATCGGAAGCTTGGCCCATTCCAGTTTCGCAACTGAAGGCTCCGCTTTCTTTTCAGAAATCCGTGCAAGCTCTTCAATTGAAATTACTTCTAGGTTATGAGTCTTCGCGAAATCAGTGATCTGCGCACCGCGCATCATTGTGCCGTCATCATTTACCAACTCTGAAAGAACAGCCGCTTTATTTGAACCCGTTAATTCGCAGAGCGCGATGCTCGCTTCAGTATGTCCGCGGCGCTCATGTAATCCACCAGGTACTGAAACCAGCGGAAAAACGTGGCCGGGGCGAGCGAAATCAGTAGGTTTTGAATCTAGGTCGGCGAGGGCACGCAAAGTGTTTGCACGCTCTTGGGCAGGAATTCCAGTTGATCGTCCGGCAATAACGTCTACTGTGACAGTAAAAGCAGTTGTGTGGTTATCTTCATTGCGCTTAACCATTAGCGGCAACTTAAGACGTTTGGCTGTTTCTGGGGTAAGAACGCCGCAAATAACACCTGATGTGTAACGAACCATAAAGCCGATATTTTCTGCGTCGGCTTTTTCGGCTAGGAGAATTAAATCGCCTTCGTTTTCGCGGTTTTCGTCATCTGTGACGATGACAAATTTGCCGGACTTAAAATCAGCTAGAACTTTTTCGATTTGGGTCATTTACGGTCCTGTCCGCGTGCGATGAGTCTTTCAACGTACTTGGCTAAGACATCTACCTCAACATTGAGTAGATCTCCGATTACTTTCTTAGACAGATTGGTTTTTGCCAGTGTTTCAGGTATCAACCAGACCGAAACTAGATCTTGCGCATCATTTAGCTCGCCAACGGTTAGAGATACACCTTCAATACAGATCGATCCTTGGGCAACCACGTATTTCATTAAATGACCCGGAACCGAGATATCCATACGAGTCCACTGAGAATCAGCTGAGATAGCGGCAACTTTGGCAACACCATCAACGTGTCCTTGCACAATGTGGCCGCCTAAGCGGTCTGCTGTGCGAGTTGCGAGTTCTAGATTTACAGGTGAACCAACTGAAAGAGCGCCGGTAGAAGTTAAGTTAAGAGTCTGCACCATTACATCTACAGAAAATCCTGAATTATCAAATGCCACAACGGTAAGACAGACACCGTTAACGCTTACAGAATCGCCTTGTGCGATCTGCGCTGCGATATCTGCACTCTTAATGGTTAGTCGTGCACTGCTTTCGGCGCGATCAATTGATGCCACTTCGCCAACGGCTTGAATAAGTCCAGTAAACACTAGCGCCCACCTTCTAACGTGTTTTCGCTCTTTATCAGCGTTATCTTCAAATCTGCTCCAATTACCTCTACATCAGCAATTTCGAAATCTAAGCGGCTAGATATATTTGTGATTCCTAAATCTGAAACCGAAGGAGTTCCTGAACCTAAAAATGTTGGCGCTTGAAATAGAACAATTTCATCGATTAAATCTTCGCGAAGCAGAGCGGTTCCAAAAGTTGGGCCGGATTCGATGAGTAGTTCGTTGAATCCGCGTTCTTTAGCGATTGCGATTAAGTCTTGAGCGCTACGTGAATTAACTAGCAAGGTTTCTGAATCTGCGTTAAGAATTTGAGATCCAGCAGCGATTTCTGTTTGGCCCATAACGATACGAACTGGGTTCTTTCCGACCCCCTTGCTCGTTAATAACGGGTTATCAGTTTGAACAGTCTTGGTGGATGTAACGATGGCATCTACCTGAGAACGCATAATGGCAACTTCTGCGCGAGCTAGTTCTCCAGTAATCCACTTTGAGCTGCCATCGCTTGCGGTGACTTTTCCATCCATGGTCGATGCGATCTTCCAGGTAATCCTTGGGCGATCTTTAGCAACTTTGGTTAGCCATGCGCGATTGGCAAAGGAAGCTTCATCGGCGGCAAATCCTGCAACAACTTCAATCCCTGCCGCACTTAACTTGCCTGCTCCCCCGGCTGCAATTGGATTGGGGTCGCTAACTGCATAAACAACTTTTGATATTCCAGCGCTAATTATCGCGTCCGTGCAAGGTGGAGTTTTTCCTTGATGGTTACATGGTTCAAGGGTTACGTAAATAATTGATCCTGCAGGAATCGCTTTTGCGGCCGTAATAGCCAAAACTTCGGCGTGATCTGCACCTTGATGGAACCCTTCGCTAATTAATTCACCTGTGGCAGTGGTAATAACTGCGCCAACAATTGGATTAGGGAATGTTTTACCCAGACCAAGGCGAGCAAGTTCGATGGCGCGGGCCATCGCTGCTTCTGCGCTAAGTATCTGGTTCATCTTCAACACCCTTTAACGAGATTCGGATGTTGCATCTCGGGGTGGAAAAAGCGGTGGCAGCCGACGCACTAAACCCATATAAAGGGTGCGACAGCTACACGTTGATTTTCTCTCATCCGGACTTTAACCGTCGGTTCGGGAATTACACCCAATCCACCGGTCATTGGATATGACCGGGTCGCAGACTTTCACTGCCGGTTCGAAATTACATCGACCCCGAAAAACAACACTCTTATTCTAGCGCCCCGATTTGAGGGCCCGCATCCAAATCTCGTACAACGGTTTGGCGGCCGCCTGAGTTGCGGTCATTACGCCGCCTTTTTCTGGGAAAAGGTTCTGTTTTCCTTCTTCATCCCAGACAGCGCCTCCCGCTTCAGCAACGATTAATAGCGAAGCCAAATGATCGATTGGACTGAAGTGACCTACCACTGCGCCAACACCACGGGCGAGTGCCGGTCCAACAATCGTTAACGTTCCTGATCCCATAATTCGCATCGTGCAATATTGCTCTGCTAGTCCATCCAACAAGCCAAGCATTCCGGGCCATGGTTGATAGGCAGCAAGTTCAGTTGAAACTACTCGCGAAGCGAGTGGATTTTCTACACCGGATTGATCTTCAATAATCAGTGGCTTGCCATTTCTTTTTGCACCTTTGCCACGTTGGGCTTCATATAACTCATCACGCCATGGATCAATCACAACACCAACTAAGACATCGCGATTGTGGGCAAGACCGAAACAAAAGGATGTCCATGGCAAGCGATTGGCAAAATTAGTAGTTCCATCAATTGGATCTAGATACCAAGATGGAGTATCGGCAAGATATGCCCCACCCATTTCTTCGCCAACAAAGTTATGTCCTGGCAAGTTAGCGGCAATTACTTCGCGCACATGGGCTTCAATCATCACATCAATTTCGGTAACAATATCTGCGGCATTCTTCTTTAATTCGATTTTTCCGGGATCCATATTGCTGGCAACTAAAATTGCCCATTTTCCTAGATCGCGAGCAATTGTCATAGCACGATCTAAATCAATATCTTCTAACTTCATCTTCTGCGGACCGGATGTGTCCATCTTTGGATTTTCGGCAATGACTTTCTGTAGGAGAGTTAAGTAATTAGAGGTAATTGAATCAACTCCGATAGCCGCTGCCCAACGCATAGTTGCTTCATCATCGACAGTCCAGACGGCGACTTTAAAGCCAAGGTCGTGCATCGCCTTTACCGATTTCTGCGTGACAAATGAATAATGCAAATTGATGAATTCGGGGTTTAGAACTTCGGTCTCAGCTTTTGTTGGTAATGCCAATTTGTCCCATGGCATCCATATTCGAGCCTTTGGAGAGAGCTCGCGGATCGTTTTCATGCCCTCGAAGTTGCCACACCAGAAAATCTGATCTTGCGCCAATGGTCCGCTTGCCACCACTTCGTAGGCAAGCTTTGCTGGATCTTTCTGTTCCATATCAATCATAAGGATTGATTTAGTACCGACGAATAGCTTTAAAACATCGATTAATAGCGGGATGCGATCTTCACCATGGCCGAGCTTAGATATTTCTGCCCAATCCATTTCAGTGCTCTCTTTGGTGATACCCCAGAGTCTTTCAAGCGTTGAGTCGTGAAGAACTATTACCTTGCCATCACGTGTAATGCGAACATCGATCTCAACAACTTCAGCACCGGTGTCGATTGCGCTTTGAATAGCGACAATCGTATTTTCGCGAAAGCGACTGGAATCACCACGGTGAGCACATGCAAAAGTCTTATTCTCTGACATGACTTATGCGGTTCTAACTAGCTTGCCATCCTTGTAAACCAGAGCTTTGCTGACCTTAGCAAAACCGATATCTCCCGCCTTTGGAACGTCAATTGAAACAAAGGCGCGTAATGAAGCATCGGCACGCTTTAAATAGACCTCATGGAAATGTCCACGTGGAACGACTAATTCGACAGTTGCAGGATAGCTTCCCGCAACTTGGCTCTTAGAAAATGAAACATCCTCTGGACGGATACCAACCACTTCATTGCCTGGAATAACTTGGCCATCGGCATAACCGCCTTCAATACGATTTAAACTACCAATGAAGTTAGCTACATATTCAGTTGCTGGTTGGTCATACAGATCTTGAGGGGTACTGAATTGTTCGATTCGACCTTCGTTCATAACCGCGATGCGATCTGAGATTGAAAGCGCTTCGTCTTGATCGTGGGTCACAATTACGGTGGTAATTCCGAGGCGACGCTGCAAGTCACGAATATCTTCACGAACTTTCACGCGCAGCTTTGCATCGAGGTTTGATAGAGGCTCATCCAGTAGCAAGATATCTGGCTCTTGAACCAATGCACGAGCAAGTGCAACGCGTTGTTGTTCACCACCAGAGATTTGGCCAGGGCGAGAATCTTTGTGATGCATGAGATTTACTACTTCAAGTACTTCGTGAACTCGTTTTTCAATCTCTGCCTTACCCATCTTGCGAATCTTTAGTGGGTAGGCGACATTTTTAAATACTGTCATATGTGGCCAGAGGGCGTAGTTCTGGAAAACCATCGCACTTGGTCGCTTTTCTGGACCAAGGTTGGTGACATCTTTTCCTGCAACATTTACCGTGCCTTTTTCAGGGATCAAGAATCCGGCGATCATTCTCAGCGTTGTAGTTTTGCCACAACCAGATGGACCAAGTAAAGAGACCATCTCGCCTTTCTCAACGGTTAAGTTGAGATTATCAATGATTACGCGACCACCAAGGATCTTTGTGAGTCCGATGAGCTCAAGACCGTGTGTTGCGTTACTCATTTTACGCCTTTCGTAGTGATCATTTGATTTGGAATCCTTCAGCTAGTTGGCCGCCAATGATGTGTTTGCGGGCTAGACCGATAAGAATTACTGACGGTACCGCGAGCAAAATTGAAAACACTGCTGCGATTTGAACTGGGTAAGTAAGTACCAATGAATACATCTCAGTTGGCATAGTGAAAATTTCCGGTGAACCTACAAGGTAAGTTCCTTGTGCCTCATCAAATGCTGAAATAAATGACATAACCATCGCGACCAAAATTCCAGGAGCAGCCAGACGCAAGGTTATTCCGCGAAAAACTCGGAACTTTGAAGCACCGGCATCGCGTGCGGCTTCTTCAAGATTTTTTGGCACAGCCGCAAATGCCGCTGCCGGAATCCAGGTCATATAGATAATGGTTCCAAGAAGTTGGATGATGATTACTCCAACCATCGTGCCCATCAAATTAAGCGTATAGAAGAGAGTTGCGATTGAGGCGAATAGACCAAGTTTAGGAAATGAGTTAGCCGCAAACATTCCGATGAGGAATACGCGACGCCCAAGATAGTTATATCGCGCTGCCGCATACGCTGCAGGAAGACAGATGACCGCTGAAACCAGAACTACGATTGGAGCGGTAATAAAGGAATTACGGATCGCTTCCACCATTGATGGTGTTTCAAATACGCGCTTCCACCAGACCAATGTCCAACCATCTGGCTTTAAGTTTGGGAAAGTCCAAGTGGTACTAAATGCTTGAAGTGCCAACCAAATAAGCGGCCCCAAGATGAAGACCGCCATAAACGCCACAAAGACACCGATAAAGAAGCGAGTAACCAAGCTTCCGGTCTGAAGATTTAAATTATTCTCGCGCTTGGCCATTAGATTCTTCCACTCTGTTTAGCGCTGCGAATATTGGCCCAGATGTAAAGAACCGCAATACCCGATGCCGCGGCAAAGATGATAAATGCCATAACAATTGATTGCTGAGGGCGGTTATATGCCGTGAAGAAGTTAGATATCTCTACGCCAAGCATGGTTGGCTGATTTGGTCCTAGAAATAGCGGAACGGTAAACGAACCCATAATTCCGATTGCAGTAAATGTTCCGGCGATGACAATTGGCACGAAGGCCAATGGAATAAGAATGGTGCGAACGATGCGCATGAAGCTTGCGCCGGCATCCTGAGCAGTTTCGATCAAGGCATTCGGCACTGACTGAAGACCTGAAGTAATCATCAAGATTGCAAAAGGAAGAGACGTCCAAATCGTGCCGATAATGATTGCATTACGTGTTGCGGTAATTACTGGAAACTCAATACCGAACTGCGCCATAAATGTTCGCATGAAACCGACGCCGTTATAGAACTGCGCAATCGCATATGCCGCGATAACGACTGGAACGAATAGCGGGACGAGTGAAAGCATGCTCAAAACTGAAGCGACTTTTCCGCCCTTAATGCGCTGGTATAAACCCATACCCATCGCCATAGTTAAAACAACTAATGTAGATACGAAGGTAACTACCATTGTTAATGCAAAATCTGGAAGGAAACGTGGATCTTTAACAACCGCGAGGTATGCGTCAGCTGTTCCCCACCAACTGTCCTTTTTGTAAATATCCTGGCCAATAATCGAGATAACTCGGTTAGGGCCTCCGGTGTAACCGATACTAAAGATGAATGCGACAAAGATCGGCAAACCAACAAAGAGAATCACTACCAAGACTGGTGGTAGCGCCATAAAAAACCCGAGAGTGGAGAGCTTTGCGGCTTTTACCTCCGCAAAGCCCTCCTTCGTGGCGACAGTATTAGTTGTCGTCACAAATACCTCTCGAGATTTCCAACTTGATTACTTGTTTCAAGTAATTACTTACCTGGAACTGCAAGCGACCAAGCGCTCTTTAGATCATCTGAGTTAGCTGGGAAGTAAGGAGCGCGCATGTCAGTGACATCTACATCCTTAACTCCTTCGGCTAGCGCTGGATCAAGCTTTGCAAGGTTTACAACTGGGATGCCCTTAAGTGCGCCACCCATGATTGCATTCTGCATTGCTGGTGAAAGTACGAAGTTTGCAAGCAAACGACCACCTGTGCGGTTTGAACCGTTGATTGGAATTCCCAACCATGCTGGTCCACCTGTAAGTGATGGGCTCTTGATTGCAGTTACCTTGATATTTGCTGGCATTGTGCCGGCCGCCTTGGCAGATGCGAATTGATCTGACCAAACTGTTCCCATATCAATTTCGCCTGTTGAAAGAAGGTTCAAAGTCGCAGCGTTATTTGCTGGGTATGTTCCGTTCTTTCCATAGGTGTACTTGTTTAGATCGCGAAGAGTCTCAAGACCCTTTGCCCACTTTGTCTGGATATCTTTATTTCCAGCAAGTGACATTGCAAGACGCTCATCAGCATCAAGGTTCATATCGACAACAGTCTGAACGAATGAATATCCAGAGCCGCCACCTGAAGGAACGTTGTAGCTAAATTTGCCTGGGTTTGCCTTGATCCAAGTAAGAACTTCGGCAAGAGTCTTTGGCACCTTAGTTACGTTCTTTGAGTTGTATGCAAGAAGAACTGTTGATGCACGGTAAGGAATCTGGCCATTGCCTTGCTTTACCAAAACTTTGCTTACATCTTTAAGGTTTGGCATAAGTGATGGGCTTGGGCGATACAAAAGACCGGCTTGTGCAAGACGTCCTGCGATACCACCATCAATAAGGTCTACACCTGGATCACGACGTGTTTCTTTAGCTGCAACAATCTTTGCAAATGTCTGTGCATCGCGAAGGCCGTTACGGTCGAAAGTTACATTTACTTTGTAACCTGGGTATTCCTTTTCAAATGCTGGAATTAATACTGTGTTCCAGAGAGTCTGGATATTTGTATCTGCAGAGATCAAGAGTTCGATTGTCTTTGACGCTGCTGGCGCGCTTGGGACAGACGATCCGATAGCAAATGTCGCCATTACGGCAACAACTGCAGATTTCATTAACTTAGATTTAAACACTGATTTCCCCCGAATTCAGATAAAGGAAGTGGGGCTTTACCCCATTTCTAAGCGTGAACTTATGCCTAAGCCAGTGGGTAGTCAATCAACTTCGGGCCAAAAAACAATATTTCTTAACTGTTATCGAAAAGAGATATTTATTCACCCCGACGTGGCACGGCTTCTAGAACTTGGGTGGAACGCAAAATTGCTAGGATGATTACGGTTAGGCCGACTCCGGCGATTTGAAAACCGAGGCCAACGGCTACGCCCATCCCCGCCGTTGCAAAAACGGTAGCCGCAGTAGTCACCCCTTGAGTGCCACCACTTCGATTTGTAAATATTAGACCTGCTCCAAGAAACCCAATTCCGGTAATTACTGCGTGCATTGCACGAGTCGGATCTCCAAAATCAGCGTTTAAATCTAGAACAGCGCCGATGGCTACAACCGCTGCCGATGCAGAACCGACAAGAGCCATTGTTCGTGGTCCAGCTGATTTACCGGCGCGATCACGTTCCCAGCCAATAATTGAACCTAACACAGCAGCGAGGGCAGCGTTAATTACTACAACGTACTGCTGCCAAATATCTACCGTCTGCATGTCCAACATTTCTAAATGCTAGTGCAAGACTACCGTCATGGGCAATAACTTACGCGCAGCGATAATTGGTTACGGACTTGCAGGGCGCACTTTTCATAGCAACTTACTCAAAGGTGCGGGCTTTGAAATCGCCGCGGTAATGCTCACAAGTGAAAATCGAAAAGCGCAAGTTGCTAGTGATTTTCCAGATGCGGTTGTGGTTTCAACGGTAAGAGAAATTATCGCTCTGCGCCCCGACCTCGTCGTGGTTGCATCCCCAAATAGTTTTCACGCACCACAAGCAATCGAGCTATTAAAAGCAAAAATTCCGGTTGTCGTAGATAAGCCGATGGCGCTAAACGCTAAAGAGACCGAAGAGATCATTAAGGTCTCTGAAAGTGAAGGCGTTCCAGTTACTGTCTTTTTTAACCGACGTTGGGATAGCGATGCTCTAACGATTAAGAAAATAATTGCTGAAGGAATATTGGGGAAAATCTTCCGCTTCGAGGCGCGCTTTGAGCGTTATCGCACGCTCGGTAATCCGGATTCCTGGCGCGAACGCCTCTCCCCTGCTGAGGGCGGCGGCAAGTTACTGGATTTGCAGCCACATTTACTATCAACAACTATAGATTTCTTTGGCCAAGGCGAACTGCAGTATTCATCAGTTCGATCAATCCGCGGACTTTCCGATGACGATTCTTTTCTAGTTTTGAAACATGAGAAAAATATTGATTCGTACCTGTCGGCATGTGAAGTAATGGGCTCACCTGGTCCGCGCATTCGCCTTACCGGTGATAAGGCATCTTTAGTTGTACATGGTTTAGACCCACAAGAAGCTTTTCTACGTCAGGGTTTATACCCAGAAAATGGAAAGTGGTCGGTTGATACCCGAACACCTGCCTTTATCCATCGTGGCGACGAGATAACCGAATATGAAAGCGTCCCGGGTGATTATGTGCAGTTCTACTTGCAGGTTAAAGCTGCGCTAGAAAATGGTTCGGTAATGCCAGTTAGCACCGATGATGCTTTATATATTGCGAGAACTATCGATCAAGCTAGAGCTAACTCAGTTCGGTAAAGTTTTAAGCAACGCCGATCGCATCAACAACGAAAATCAAGGTTTCATTTGGCCCAATTGGTCCGCCGCCTTGTGCGCCATAACCAAGATCAGGCGGAATAACTAGCAAGCGACGTCCGCCAACTTTCATCCCTGGAATACCTTGCTGCCAGCCAACAATTACATTGGCGAGTGGGAATGTGGCTGGTGATCCACCGTTCCAAGAAGATTCGATGAGCGCGCCATTAGACCAAGTCATTAGCGTGTAATGAACAGTCATTGTTGAAGTTGGAAGTGCTTCCGCACCTGTGCCGACGATGATGTCCTTTGTTACCAAAGTCGTTGGTGGGGTTCCTGATGGCGCACCAATAGTTGGGGCTTCACCTTGGTTTGTTGTAACTGTTGGCAAATTATCTGCTGAAGCGCTCACTTTTTTATCTCCACATCCGGTTAGTAATAAGGCTGATACTGCAATTAGTGCAAAAAGCTTCTTCTTCACTTCTTATCTCCTTCGCCGATTTCGCGGATAAGTTTGAATTCGCCTGAACCAAGTTGTCCTTGGTCGCGATACATCTCGAGCTTGGCGCGAGTGTCGGCAATATCTAAGTTGCGCATAGTTAGCTGTCCGATGCGATCAACCGGTCCAAAGGCAGCGTTTTCAGTGCGTTCCATAGATAACTTCTCTGGGTGATAGCTAAGTGCAGGCCCGGTTGTATTGATAATTGAGAAATCATCACCGCGACGAAGACGAATTGTTACTTCACCTGTGACAGCTGATGCAACCCATCGTTGCAGAGATTCGCGCAACATAAGAGATTGTGGATCCAACCAGCGGCCTTCGTAAAGCAAACGACCTAGGCGACGACCTTCTGCGTGATAGTTCGCAATGGTGTCTTCGTTGTGAATCGCACTTAACAAACGTTCGTAGGCGATAAATAAAAGTGCCATGCCTGGAGCCTCATAGATACCGCGGCTCTTAGCTTCGATGATGCGGTTTTCAATTTGATCAGCCATACCCAAACCGTGGCGACCGCCAATATCGTTTGCCGCCTTCATTAGCTCTACAACGTCACTGTAATCCTTGCCGTTAATAGCAACAGGGCGACCCTGAACGAATTGAATCTTTACATCTTCAGATGCGATCGCAACCGATGAATCCCAGAACTTAACTCCCATGATTGGATTAACGATTTCGATTGAAGCATCTAGATTTTCTAGGTCTTTAGCCTCGTGTGTAGCGCCAAGAATGTTGGCATCGGTTGAATAGGCCTTCTCCACGCTATCGCGGTAAGGGAAGTTGTGTTCTACCAACCACTGTGACATCTCTTTACGTCCACCGAGTTCGCGAACAAAGTCAGCATCAAGCCACGGCTTAT
>CAFBNQ010000017.1_pt1 | contig 12075 bp, 11 predicted proteins | sample 7269301 | NCBI WGS metagenome assembly CAFBNQ01 (sample SAMEA6814099, study PRJEB35770) | freshwater metagenome | biome: Freshwater; feature: Freshwater reservoir; material: water | place: Czech Republic | collected 2017-07-26 | depth 30m m
CAATTTTGCCAAATGCATCTGTAATTGTTATCTGACGAACATCAAGACCGAAATACTTATTCAACTGTTGGCCATCAAATACGCAAGGAGTAAATCCAATTGGGGCATCTCCGACAGCGCCGATCTTCTTTCCCTTAAGCCAAGCAAAAGCTTTTTCAACTTCACCGGCAGGAGCAAATTCTCCAACAATAGATTTTGGAGCAGTTGCCTCAGGAAGTTTGCCGGCGAGCGCATCACGAATTGCACTGCGCACATTCGCTTCATCGGCGTTTCCATGGATATGACGGATTGATTGCCCAACATTCATCAGAGCATGTGCTGCAAGATTTACACCGCACATTGAATTCAACTTCAACCTTTCGCCAACTTCACCAGGTTCGCGCATAGACCAACCAAGGATTGGTCCTTTAACTTTTCCAAAGAGTTCGACTGCAGGTGATGCATCTGCAAATGAGGCCATAAATAAAATGTGAAGGTCAGCCGCTGGAAGTTTTACCGCAGCGAGATCTTCAACTGTCATTACAAGTTCACTAGGCCCGACTACCGATGCACCTAGTTCCGTTAAAAGTGCACGCGCGCTATCAAAATTAGCCTGGGCGCAGGTGAGGTCAAAGGTAGGTCGCGCTAACGCGACGAGAGCTACAGTGCTCAATTTGCCTCCAGTGGTAAGACCTCTTGGTGAAGGGTGCCACTGGCGACCTAGCGAGTCAATGGGAAAGCGCGAGTTTTTCGCTTGTTATGAGACCGTTATGAGCAAGGCGAAGGGGTTATCTTTGAAGGATGAAGGGTCTGGTCCGACCATTGACCTCAAAAGCGGGCCAATTCGGATCGTTGGTGAGTATCTCAACCCCCGACTTGGTCGCCAAAATCGTATCTTCGGCTTTCCAGCCTTTACCCGTTGGGTTCCATGCGATCGGTTGGTTCTGCGCAATCAACCTGGTTGTTCCCTGATTTGCTGGCCAATCGCGAGGCAGGAAGCCGGTTGGCCCGCCTTGGTGATGGTTCTGCCACTCATCTTTATCGAAACCATTTAGCGGGTAAGCAGCGATCGCTGCGTTAATTGGATCGGAGAATGGCTTACCAACCACGGTGGCATCGAACATCGCCGCCTCAACTCTAAATATTGATTCGTAGCCGTTTATCTCCTCTTGAGATAACTTCCCAAAGCTGACAATTCTGGTTATTGAGGCGATTAGCCCCTTATGTTTTGCGCAAATTGAGGCCGAGACGCGATCGCCGATTGGAGTTGAGGTAGGCAGTGGATGGCGAAACTTGGTGACTCGTTCTTGCCCGGCGACGCCTAGAAATGCGATCTCTAAATTAGAACGCCATAAAGAACTAGTTATTAGCGCTGCCACATCGATTTCTCGATCGCTACTTTTTACCTCTTTCATAGCGCTACCTAAAGCGGCTGCAGATTCCAAACAGATCTTCTTAAAGCGCTCTACATCATCTGCAATAAGTGAGCCGCGAATAATCTCAATCTCCACGCCTAGATCAACTCTGTCACCACCAGGTTGATCAGAACCAACTTTTGCTCCTGTTGGCAGCAACGGATCGCGTCCTTGTGACCACGGCACGGTTTGTACTGAAACTTCTGCAGGAAACTCTTCAGCAATTAATCGTGGCGCTTCGACAACATTTGTTATTGCAACAGCTGAATCTTTTGTAATGATTAAATCAAAACAAGCAGCATCGATAGTTGTTGGAACATGTGCTCGTCCGGCGATGGCCCAAGCTAGATTCGGATTACGGCGAAGCACAAATGCATCAAGCCCTTTTTCAGCCATTAAATCTCGTACAGGTTGGATGCGAAGGCTAAATGCGCTCATGGTAAGGATGCTACAACTTTGGGCTCATAAGAAAAAGTGAGCAAACTAGGCGTTACTGGTGGCGGGTGAAGGATTTGAACCTTCGAAGGCAGAGCCGGGGGATTTACAGTCCCCTCCCATTGGCCGCTCGGGCAACCCGCCAGGGTCATTCTTTTACGGCGGGCGCAAGATTACCTCAATTTTTTAGTGAGAGGTAATCGGCTATTTAGCCCGCTTTTTCCAGATAAAAATGAGGATTAACAAGCCACCGACAATCGCGGTGACGCTAATAATGAAATAGATGGAAAGTTTATTTTCAGAAACAGCTGGTGCTGAAGTGACTGGATTTTCTTCAATCGCCGATGTAGTTACTGCGGTTGTCGTGACAGTAAATGTAAAACTATCTTCAATCACATGGCCGTCTGCGGCTACGGCGCGATATTCAACTTTAAATAGTCCAGTCTTATCGCCAGCAATCATATTTTTTGAAAGAGTGGGGCCAGAAACTGAAACTTCTCCTTGACTTACTTCTTCACCATTTTCATTTAAAACCGAGATGGAGTTGGAATTTCCAATGGAAACCAAATCTTCGGCAAAGGTCACAGTGATAGTTGTAGGAAGAGTCTCAATTACAGAATCCTTTTGAGGCGATGAGCTAATGAGTACGGTATGGGCTGATGCGGGTGAAACCAGAAATACGAGGAATAAAGAAGTTGCTAAAGCCGCGATTCGACGCATTCGCATAGGGATATTCTACTTCTGACAAACTTTATAAAACCTCTTAGGCGCGATAACCTTGCGTCATTCAAAGTGATCTTTACCGCTTTTAGGAGGGCCAACCATGGCTGATAGCAGTTTCGACGTAGTTTCCAAGATTGATCGCATGGAGCTTGATAACGCAGTTAACCAAGCGATCCGCGAGATTGATACTCGCTTTGATTTTAAAAATACCGGCGCAAAGATTGAAATGGCTGGCGAAAAGATCAATATTGAAGCGGATACCGAAGAGCGCGCCAAGGCAACTCTTGAAGTAATTAAAGACAAGATGATCAAACGCGGAGTTTCTCTTAAGCACATTGATCCAGCTGAACCACAACTTTCTGGCAAGATCTACAAGATCTCATGTCCACTTAAGGAAGGTATCTCGACAGAGAACGCTAAGAAGATTGCCAAGTTCTTGCGCGATGAAGGCCCAAAGTCAGTTAAATCTCAGATCCAGGGTGACGAACTTCGCGTGACAAGTAAGAGCCGCGATGATCTCCAAACAACGATGGCGATGATTAAAGACGGTAAATGGGATTTTGCAGTTCAATTCGTGAATTTCCGTTAATTGAATAAAGAGAGACTCGGCCTCGTCTACGGGGTTAGCGCATATGTGCTTTGGGGAATGTTCCCTTTGTACTGGCCGCTGCTTGAACCAGCCAATCCCCTCGAGATCGTTTCTCACCGCGCTGTATGGACGATGGTCTTCTGCCTCATAGTTCTTTATGCAACCAAAGCTCTTAAGTCGACGTTGGCTACCTTTAAGCGACCAAAGGTGGCAGCGAAACTTTTCACGACCACGATATTGATCTCTATTAACTGGTTGGTTTATATCTGGGCAACAAATAATGGCCACGTAGTTGAGGCCTCGCTTGGTTATTACATCAACCCGCTAATCGTTATCGCCTTCGGAGTCGTATTGCTGAAAGAGAAGATGCGTCCACTGCAATGGACCGCCGTCTCGATTGCAACTATTGGAGTTCTAGTTTTGACGATTGATTACGGACGCCTGCCTTGGGTTGCGCTCGGTTTGGCGCTTTCTTGGGGCGGTTATGGCCTAATGAAAAAGCAGTTAGGCCTTGGTGCACTAGAGGGTCTCGCAATTGAAACGTTGATCGCATTTATCCCTTATTGCGCTTATCTAATCTTTATTGGCTCAAAAGGTGATGGGCAATTTGGCCACGGTGCTGGACTAACTATCCTCTTGATAAGCGCAGGTGCAGTTACCGCTATTCCGCTCTTACTATTTAACGGTTCAACAACTCGCCTGCCGTTTACAACAATTGGTCTATTGCAATACATAACTCCAACTATTCAATTTTCTATTGGAGTATGGATCCGTCATGAAGCGATGCCAACTGCTCGCTGGGTTGGATTTATCTTTATCTGGCTTGCGCTAACAACGTTGGCGATTGATTTGCTTCGCTCAGGCAGAGCGGTCAACAACAGCATCGCATAGCGAAAATAGCGCGCCAGTTGCTGCGTTTAGCGGCAGTGGGCCAAGTGCAGTTCGCGCATCTTTAGCGATCTGATTTAGCTGCTCTCGCGCCTGATGCAAGCCATCATGTGTGCGCAGCGCGCGAAGAACTTGCTGAACTTCAACTTCGTCATGAATCGGAGCGCTAAGCAGACGCTTTAAATCGGCATCTTCTGGTTTATTTGAAGCCATCACATTTAAGGTTACGAGCGTTGGCACACCTTCACGTAGATCTGTTCCGGGAGTCTTTCCAGATTGGTTTGATTCGCTAGCAATGTCGATGACATCGTCGGCTAACTGGAAAGCGATTCCAATTTGTTCGCCGAAGGTTGTAAGCGTTTCGACAGTTTCGCGAGGAGCACCTGAAAGCATCGCGCCAAAGCGCGCACTTGTTGCAATGAGAGAACCGGTCTTATCCCCCACAACTCGAAGGTAGTGCGCCAACGGATCTTCACCGTTTTGTGGACCTTGCGTCTCCATGATCTGACCAATTACTAGACGTTCGAATGTTCGCGCCTGTAAGCGAACGGCTTCAGGACCAAGATCTGCAAGCAAATCTGATGCTTTAGAGAATAGGTAATCCCCAGTAAGAATCGCAATTGTGTTGCCCCAGCGATTGTTTGCACTTTCTACACCCCGACGAAGCGGCGCTTCATCCATAACATCATCGTGATAAAGCGTTGCTAAGTGAGTTAGTTCGCAAACAACTGCCGCGGGAATAACCTCTTTGCGAGTTGAATCTCCGAAGTGAGAAGAGATAAGTGTCAATAGCGGACGTAAGCGCTTTCCACCGGCTGCAACTAAGTGTCGTGAAGTCTCTTCAACCAGCGGGTAATCGCCCTTGATATGTTCGCGTAAGAGTTCTTCTACGCCTTGCATGCCAATTGCAAGATCCGCCTCAAGAGCGGGATCGAGATCGGGAATGCCGAATGATGACATTAGCGAAGGAACTGGGCTGTGCTTTGAATAAAGTTAATCAAAGGTGTTGGGTAGATACCTAATACGAAAGTAACAATTGTTGCCAGAATAATTGTTATTTGAGTGTAAATAGATGGGATCACAACTGATGTGCCATCTTCTACTGGATCTTTAAAGAACATTAGAACAATTACGCGGATGTAGAAGAAGGCGGCGATCGCTGATGAAAGAACACCAGTAATCAAAATCGCTGTCGATCCGCTTTCGTAAGCAGCAGAGAAGATCGAGAACTTTCCGATAAAGCCGCTGGTTAGCGGAATGCCAGCAAATGCGAGCAAGAAGCCAGCAAACGCTGTTGCTACCCAAGGCGAACGCTTTCCGAGTCCGCTCCAACGGTTTAGGTCAGTGACTTCGCCAGCGGAATCGCGAACCAAAGTTACGATTCCGAAAGCGCCAACTGTGGCAACGCCGTAAGCGAAGAGATAGAAGATTGATGCGTTAAGGCCTGACTTATTGAGGGCAACAACACCTGCCAGCAAGAATCCTGCGTGAGCAATTGATGAGTAAGCGAGCATGCGCTTTACATCTCGCTGGGCGATTGCAACAAGTGAGCCAAAGACCATAGTGATAAGTGCGATTGCGATTATCGCTGGACGCCACTGCCAGTAGGCCTCGGCGAATGAAACGTAATAAATACGAAGCATTGCACCGAAGGCGGCAACCTTGGTTGCAGCTGCCATAAATGCAGTAACCGCAGTTGGGGCGCCTTGGTAGACATCTGGTGACCAGGCATGGAATGGAACTGCGCCAACTTTAAAGAGTAAACCGATTGAAAGAAATGCGATGCCGAGCAATAGGTAAATATCATTTCCGGTTCCGCCAATAACAGCAGAGTGGATTCCTGCGAAGGTTACTGATGCTGAGTAACCATAAAGGTAGGCAACGCCCATTAGGAAGAAGGCTGATGCAAAAGCGCCGAGCAAGAAGTACTTAAGCGCTGCTTCCTGAGACATCAAACGACGACGGCGTGATAGTCCAGCTAGCAAATAAAGCGGAAGTGAAAGCATTTCAAGTGCAACAAAAAGAGTTACAAGATCAGTGGCAACCGGGAAGAGGAGCATTCCGGCTACTGCAAAGAGTGTGAGTGGATAAACCTCGGTTACCTTTAGATCTTGCTGAAGTGAAGTGCGTTCTTCATCGGAACCAGGAAGAGCCGCAGCCAGTGCTGTGAAGTTTTCCTGATCAGCCAATAAGAAGACTGCGATGATTGAAATAATCAGAATTGAGCCTTGTAGTAGAACGCCAGCGCCATCAAAGGTCACTGATTCCATTGCTGCTGCTGCAGATGAGCGACCGCGCACCTTGATAAGTGAAGCAAGTGAGAGAACTAGCGTGGCAAGGGTAATAAAGAGTTGTGAAGCAGCGCGTGATGCGCGAGGGCCAAAGGCTTCGACTAAAACACCAAGTAGCGCTCCTCCGAGCACAATCAAAATCGGTGCTAGAAGTGCATAATCAAGTGTTGGGTTTACAAATCTAATCATTACTTGCCCTCACTCATGGTTGGAGCTGGATCGCTAAATCCCTGCTGTGAAACAACGGTCTGCGCTGCTGGATTGATGATCTTTAGCAGCGGTGAAGGATAGAAACCTAGTACGACGATTACAGCAATCACTGGAGCGATCGCAATTTTTTCGCGCAGAGTTAAATCGCTTAAGTTTTCATTTCCAGGAGTCGTTGGCCCATGAAGTGCGCGCTGTACTGGAATCAAAATGTATAGGGCCGCGAGAACGATTCCGAAGGTAGCGATTACTGCGGCTACTGGGTAGCGCGTAAATGTTCCAACGAGAACTAGAAATTCGCTTACGAAACTTGAAAGGCCAGGAAGTGCCAAGCTCGACATACCTGCAATGAAGAATGACCAGGCCATAATTGGAGTAACTCGTTGCAAGCCACCGAAGTCGGCGATCGTTGAAGAGTTACGACGTGAAATCATAAATCCAGCAACCAAGAAGAGCGCTGCTGTTGAGAAGCCGTGGTTGAACATGTACAAAGTTGCACCTGACATACCTTGCGATGTCATCGCAAAAATTCCGAGAGTGATAAATCCGAAGTGCGAAATAGATGTGTATGCGATCAAACGCTTAATATCTTTCGCACCAATTGCAAGGAATGCACCGTAAAGAATTGAGATAACGGCAAGTGTGATGATCAAAGGTGTAAATGTCTTGCTCGCGTTAGGGAACAAAGTCAGGCAGTAACGAATCATTCCGAACGTTCCGACTTTATCGAGCACGCCCAAGAGCAATACTGATGTGCCAGGTGTTGCAGATTTGGCAGCGTCTGGAAGCCAAGTATGAAGAGGCCATACCGGAGCCTTGATCGCGAAAGCGATAAAGAAACCAAGGAATAAGACATTCTCCATCATCGGAGTAAGGACCGTGTGAAGACCAGAAAGCGTTGTGATGTCGAAAGTACGGTTTCCGTAACGAGTAGCCATTACAAAGATTCCGATAATTGAGGCGAGCATCAATAGCCCACCAAAGAGGCTGTAGAGCAAGAATTTAACGGCAGCTGCTGCGCGTTCGCCGGAACCAAAACCACCAATTAGGAAGTAGACCGGGATCAACATCGCCTCGAAGAATACGTAGAACAAGAAAACGTCAGTCGATGCGAAGACGCCGATCATCATTGTTTCGAGTACAAGAAGAAGTGAATAGAAAACCTTAGGGCTCCAACGTCCGCCTTCTGATTCATTCCAACCAGCAACTACAACGATTGGAGTAAGAAATACTGACATCAAAATCAGAACGAGTGCGATGCCATCGACGCCAAGTGCATACTTGATTCCGAAAGCTGGAATCCATTCGCGGGATTCGACGAATTGGAATCCCTTTGTAGCGAAATCAAAGGCAACAGTCATGTAAATTCCAAGAGCAGCAACCACAATTGTTGTCGCAAGTGCGATTTGCTTGGTTAGCAGCACATTTGTCTTTGGAACAAAGGCAAGAGCTGCAGCGCCGATTAGTGGCACCAACATTGAAAGAGTTAATAGGTTCATATCTGCGAGGTTCACTTTGTTACCACCCAAATCGCCGCGATTAGCGTCGCTGCGCCAATCAGAATAAGAACTGCGTAGCTACGTACGAAACCAGTCTGTGTCTTACGAAGCGTTGACCCAGAACCAAGCGCCATCTTGCCAACTCCGCGAACTGCGCCATCAACAACTGTTTGATCGATCTTAACCAGGGCTGAAGTAAGAGCTTGTCCTGGGCGCATGAATAGCGCTTCGTTGATGTCATCTTGAAGCAAGTCGCGACGAGCGATACGAGTAAAGATTGAAACATTTTCTGGCGCAACGTTTTCAACATCAGATAGCTGATATTTAATAACCGCAATGGCGACACCGATTGCGACCGCAACGAGGGCCATGCCAGATACAACGATTGGCGCAAGGAGTTCTTCATGCTCGCCATGGTGTTCAAAAAGTGGTTCTAGCCAATTCTTTAGTGCGCTTCCACGCGATAACAAGAATCCAGATGCAACTGAACCGATCGCGAGGATCGCCATTGGCAGCCACATCAAGATTGGAGATTCGTGTGGGTGTTGGTTATCGTCCCAACGCTTTGAACTTGTAAAGGTAAGAATCATTACGCGAGTCATATAGAACGCTGTAATCGCTGCACCGAGTAGCGCAGTTGAGCCCAAGATAATTCCCTTGGCACCACCAGCGTTAAATGCAGTTTCAATGATCATATCTTTTGAGTAGAAACCAGCGAATGGTGGAACACCGATAATCGCAAGGTATCCAAGTCCGAAAGTTACAAATGTGATCGGCATAAATTTACGAAGCGCTCCGTATTTGCGCATATTTACTTCATCGTTCATGCCGTGCATAACCGAACCGGCGCCAAGGAACATTCCGGCTTTAAAGAATCCGTGAGTTAACAAGTGCATGATTGCAAATGCATAACCTGCAGGTCCAAGGCCAGCTCCCAAAATCATGTAACCGATCTGCGACATTGTTGAAGCAGCGAGTGCTTTCTTAATGTCGTCTTTTGCGGTACCGACAAGAGCACCGAACATCAAAGTAATTGCTCCAACGATTACAACGAGAAGTTGCGCAGTTGGTGCTGCATCAAATACAAAGTTAGAGCGAACAATTAAGTAAACACCAGCAGTAACCATGGTCGCTGCGTGGATCAGCGCTGAAACTGGAGTTGGGCCAGCCATCGCATCGCCGAGCCAAGCTTGCAATGGGAACTGTGCTGATTTACCGACGGCGGCAACGAGCAACATAATTCCGATCGCGGTCATCGTAGCTTCAGAGGCATGGTGTGCATGCTCTTTGACGCCGCTGAATGAAACGGTTCCGAGGGATGCAAAGGCGATCATGATCGCAAAGGAAAGACCCATATCGCCGATGCGGTTCATGACAAATGCCTTCTTAGAAGCAGTTGCATACGCTGGTTTCTGGTTCCAGAAGCCGATCAAGAGGTATGAGGCAAGGCCCACACCTTCCCAGCCGACATAAAGATTTAGATAAGAATCGCCAAGCACCAAGAGCAGCATCGCTGCAATAAAGAGGTTTAAGTAGGCGAAGAAACGACGGCGGTCGTGATCATGAGACATATATGAGATTGAGTAAATATGAATCAGTGTGCCAACGCCGGTAATGAGAAGAACGAAACAAATTGAGAGCTGATCAAGAAGTAGAGATGCATCTACATTGAAACTTCCAACGTTGATCCAAGTAAAGAGTTTCTGAGTAACTGAACGAGATTCGGTTTCGCGACCGAGCATCTGTGAAAGTTGCATTAAGCCAACACCGAATGAGCTAGCTGAGAGCGCAGTCGCAAGAAGGTGGCCCCACTTATCGGCCTTGCGTCCAAGTAGAAGAAGTGAAAGTGCGCCAAAGAGTGGCAGCGCGATTAAGTAAACGAGACCGTTATTGGTAGCCATGGTTATCGCTTCAACAAACTAGCATCGTCGATAGATGCTGAACGGCGGGAACGGTAGATCGTCACGATGATTGCGAGTCCAACCACAACCTCACAAGCAGCAACCACCATCGTAAAGAAAGCGATTACTTGGCCATCGAGAGTGCCGTTGATTCGTGAGAAAGTTACGAGAGTTAGATTCGCTGCGTTAAGCATTAGCTCTACGCACATGAAAACCACAATCGCATTGCGGCGAACTACGACGCCAACTGCCCCGATAGTAAATAGCAGAGCTGATAAGTAGAGATAGTTGTTAAGGCTCATTACTTCTCCTCCACAACTGAAGTGTCGACGTTATCGAGCTGGAACTGACTTGAATCAATTACATCTCCACGCGCTTTAAGCGTTGCTGAAATCGATGATGGTGCAGGTGTTCCATCAGGCAAAAGCGCTGGAACATCGACTGCGTTGTGACGAGCAAAAACTCCCGGGCCAGGTAGGCCGGCTGCGCCAGCAAGTGAACCTGAGCGGAAGCGGTTAATCGCTTGTTCGCGCTGTGTAGGACGGGCATTTGTGCGCTGATGATGGGCCAAAACCATTGCGCCAAGAGCTGCGGTAATCAAAAGCGCTGAAACAACTTCAAATGGCCAGACATATTTAGAGAAGAGAAGTTCAGCTAGGCCTTGTACGTTTCCGGAAGCGTTCGCGACTTCAAGTCCGATGGCGTCACGACCCAGAGTTGCGCGACCAAGAAGAGAAACCATCAAGCCACCAAAACCAACTGCAGCGGTAATTGCAATTGGGCGAAGTCCAGTGATTGTTTCGGTAAGCGAATCAGATGAATCAACGCCGACCAACATCAAAATAAAGAGGAAGAGCATCATTACTGCGCCGGTATAAACAACGACCTGCACGATGCCAAGGAATAGTGCGCCCTCTGCAATATAGAAAATAGCCAAAGTAATCATTACCCACGCGAGCAAGAGCGCTGAGTGAACTGCCTTCTTAACTAGCAACATTCCGATAGCAGCAATAACTGCCAGCGGCGCCAAGAACCAGAAGAGAACGGTTTCGGGGGTTTGAATAGTTAGTAGCTCTGGCATTACTTCTGCTCCTGTGAAGGATGTGCTTCTTTAACATCACCGTTGTAATAGTTGGTATCTGTCATTCCTGGATACATTGGATGAGGTGGTGGCAACATTCCGGCGCGCAGTGGACCAAGCAGATCGTCCTTTTCGAAGATTAACTTTCCGCGAGTTGAATCAGCGAGCTCGTATTCGTTAGTCATGGTTAGCGCACGAGTTGGGCAAGCTTCAATGCAGAGTCCGCAGAAAACACAGCGCAAGTAGTTGATCTGATAAACCTTGCCATAACGCTCACCTGGTGACATTTGATTATCTGGAGTGTTATTTGCACCTTCAACATAGATCGCATCTGCCGGACATGCCCAAGCACAAAGTTCGCAACCGATGCACTTTTCAAGTCCATCTGGGTGGCGGTTAAGTTGATGGCGTCCGTGGAAACGCTCTGCAGTTGGCTCTTTAACTTCTGGATACTGAACTGTGTTGACCTTCTTAAACATTGTCACGAAGGTGACCCAGAATCCCTGCATCTGCTTTAGGAAACTCTTTGCGCCAGGTTGATCTACCTTTTCGTAGGCAACGGTGGTGATATCTACATCTTTATTCACGATGGGTTGAATCTCGTTTTGGTCAGCCACGATCGCCTCCCCTGTTAGTTGCATTGTCAGAAACGTTGATGGTGGTTATTGCAGATGGAAGCGTTGGTACTGCGAAGTTTGGTTCGGCAGCTTCTGGGTATTCCTGGTTGCTGCGCTTCTTCTTTGCGCTATCGAAAGCAGTTGAAATACCCATAACGATGAGTACGACAACCCCGGCGAATGCAAAGGTGAGCGGACGAGATTGGCTTGATGTTGAGATTACGCGAAGTGTCGCAACAACCAAGATCCAAAGAAGTGAAACTGGAATCAAAACTTTCCAACCAAATTGCATGAACTGGTCATAACGCAGACGTGGAAGTGTTCCGCGCAACCAGACGAAAATAAAGAAGAAGAAAAGTACCTTGATAAAGAACCAGATCAAAGTGAACCAACCACCGAGCCATTGTTCGGTAAATCCAAGTCCTGGGATCGCGTGATAGCCACCAAGGA